>OLNI01000030.1_pt1 | contig 135513 bp, 125 predicted proteins | sample 1672921 | NCBI WGS metagenome assembly OLNI01 (sample SAMEA3136737, study PRJEB25190) | human gut metagenome | biome: human gut; feature: human-associated habitat; material: faeces | place: Austria | collected 2013 | reverse complement strand
AGATAGTGCGACGTTTTGTTGTCTGGACAAAACCAGTCTCAATTAAATCGTTGATTTCATTTAGTGTGGGCAGTTCCAGCCATTTGGCAAATATACGGGCAGAAATACCGGTGGAAGGAAGAAAGCACATATTACACATGATATCCTGCTGTTCAAGAGATAAAGTGTATAAAGAAAACAGCGTATGGATATGACTGTAATAGGTGGCTTTGCTGCTTTGTCCATCTTTGATTATTTTAATTTTATCTTCGTTATGGAAAGATGCTTTTTCCACCTGAAGTCTTGTTAATAACTGGTCTGGAGTTGAGATTCCATTTTCCAGAAGTTTTGCTGCCAGTTCCACGGCAAAAGTATGAGAGTGAACAGTTTCGATGATCTTTTCAACTGTTGCCCGGTACGTGTCTGCCTCTGAATAAAATACTGATGCCAGCTGGAAGAGAGCGTTCATATCCTCTATTTCTTTTAATGGCAGAGTACAGTATTCATCCAGTTTGCTTCTGGTTGTAAACAAAATCTGGCAGCGATATTTTAATACTACTGACAGAAAGCTGTCCTGTGTCGCAGTGACATTAAAATTATCTATGATAAGCAGAGTATCGGATTTCAGGGAACGAAGGAAACGGTTATGTCTTTGAAACCGTTCCTGTTCAGTGCTTTCCGGCAGATCGTCAATAAAATCCATGTCAGTAATATCCTGATGAAGATTGCCGGTATATTCTACATAAAGGATATTGGTGTATTGCTTTATGTACCGTTTTGCGTAGGCTTTGGCAAGTTCACTTTTTCCGATTCCGGCGATTCCGCAAAGAAAAACATGACGGTTTTCCTCAAGCATGGTATATAATTCTTCCAGTTCTTTATCTCTTCCGATAAAATGACGGCATGGTTTCGGAACCTCCCTGTCCATAATATAATCCAGCACAATGGGGGATAAAGCTCTTCCGGCGAGTAGCTTCTGATTTTTGGTATTACGTTTGATGAATTGGCGTTCCATGCCAAAAGAAATCAGTTTTGCAGGAAACAGCAGTCTTGAACTGGTTGGTTTATATAAGGGAGTCAGATTTTTCTTTTTCGCATCTGAGATGCTGTCATCCTGAATGAATAAAGTGTAAATATCTTGTATAGCCATATTACAGTCAGACATCAGTGGAAGAAGATTCTGGTGGATGGTATGGGCTAATTTTTCCTGATTGGATGGCTTGGAATAGTAAGCGGATATTTTAGGACTGATTTTAGCCTGACCAGTCATCCAGCGGCAAACCAGACCGTTGTCCATTGAAAAATCCTGATTTGTCGGATCATCCATAAAATCTTCAAATAATTCGTATAAAAAATCAGGCTGACTCATTTGATTACTTTCGCTGATATGATTTTTTAAGCAAGTGCTAATAGAAGAAAAATCGCATCGATTCAATAGAAATTCCCCTTTCGTAGTTAAGATTAAGTATATCTATCATAACACGAACATATATTCGATTCAAGAAAATGCGGATATTTTTAAATTGATTGTGTCAATTTACAATCAATTTCTATTCAATGTGGTTTTCCGGCAGGTTCTGTAAAATAAGCTCAGATCAAAACAATAACGGGAGGAGCTTATGCAACAGAATATTGAATTTGAGCGGTGCATTGATTTTCTGGTACGGATGATTGATAAGTACGGCGAAGAAGTCCTCCGGGAGTTGGAGGAAGAACAATCGTTAGGCACTTTCCGTATTTAGCCATTTGTTTATCGTGTATTGCTTTAAACTTTTCTACACGAGAACTGAGTGGAACCATCCATAACAGAGAAGTTTTACTATCACGCAGTACAGTAAAAAATAGGGCGGTATGCACCGCCTTCTTTGTTCTGCATTAAGTTGGAATCCTGTACTTTTTCAAAGTATTCATCTTTAATATGGTAAACGTATCCTTCTTGATATATCATGTTCATCACCTATAAAATAAGCCCTGCCATGCGGCAGGGCCGAAATTTTCGAGCCGGACATTTATTAGACGCTTCCGGTGAGCGAACAATATTTTCGATGACAGAAATCCCATCTCTATCATTATTATATGGTTGTGGTGAAAATATGTCAATAAAAAATAAAAAATTTACGTAAATCAAAAAATATTGATGAAGTCTACCAATCAGTGTTTTTTCGTTGTATAATGCTTTTGTCGTACAGGGTCACTTTCCTTTGTAATGTTTTCAGCAAATTCATTATACATCACAAAGCCCTGTGCGATATTTTTTTATGAAAAAGTTGTAAAGTGGTGTTATTTTACCTTATCGCAAAGGAATCGGCTTAAATCTTAGTATTATTAGTGCGAATTATTTTTACCTTTCAAAACTGTACGTTTGTTATGCAGGTTGCTTTTTTTTATAGTTAGCTGTAAGATAACAGGAAGACTTGAATACGGAGGAATATCTGTGGCAAAAAAACGAAAACCTAAAATGGAGCTCCGATACTATAAGATGCCGGAGGGGAGTCCGATACTGGCTCTTTTGGGACAGAAATGGATCCAGAATTATGGAAATGATGTGGATTATCTTCATTTTCACAACTGTTTGGAGATAGGCTTCTGTTATGAAGGACAGGGATTTTTGATCCTGGGAGAGGATAAGGTCCGGTTTCAAGGAAGGGAACTTACAGTGATTCCGCAGAACTATCCCCACACGACCAACAGTGATCTGGGAACGATCAGCAGATGGGAATATCTTTTTATTGATGTGGAAGGGTTTATGGATAAATTTATTGATAATTTAGCAAAAAAAGAAAAAATAGTTCAGCGGATCAATTCCAGAGCTCTTTTTCTGAAAGAAACGGATAACAGCTCAATGGCAGGTAAGGTTCTCAAAATCTTGAATATCATGAGGGACGGGGAAGAATTTTATCTGGAAGAGGCCAAGGGGATTCTGGCATCACTTCTGGTAGAGATTGCCAGGATCAACAGAATTTCAGGAGAAGAAAAATATAGTGAAGATAAAGGAAAGATTACAGATCTGATTTCGCGTTGCCAGGATTATATTTCGGATCATTATATGGAGGATATCCGTATTGATGAATTGGCGAAGCACTGCCATATCAGTGAGACGCATCTTCGACGTATCTTTACATCGTATATGAAAATGAGCCCGCTGGAATATATCAACACCATACGTATCCAGGCGGCCTGTGATTATCTTAAGAAAACAGACCAGCCTATTGCAGATGTGGCACATAAATGCGGTTTCACCACCAATTCCACATTCAACCGGAATTTCAGACAGATTACAGGGATGACACCTCTGGAGTGGAGAAAACGTCCGGAGAATTATGAACAGCAGCTTCTGAAATTTGATATCCACTCTGAGGAAGGGTGGTAGCAAATAAATACAAGGATCTGATGTGAAAAGAAAAGCATAACACATATAAAAATGCTGTATCGGCACATCAGATGGAAAGAGGTAGAAATGTACGACTACAGAATCGTGGAGCAGGTCTCACGAAAAAAGAAACATATGTCAGGAGCACTCCGGAAAGTGATGGTGATTTTTGCTGCTCTTTTTGTGCTGATGGGAATTACTATTTCCCAGGCATTTATGCTTCCTGGATTCCTCCTTGCACTTCTTTATTTTGTGTACGATATTTTCAGTCAGAGGGATTACGAATATACCATGGAAAATGGTGAACTTACCATTGATGTGATCTATGGAAAAAAATACCGAAAAACAGCCCATGTGCTGAAACTGGAAGATATGGAAGTGACAGCTCCCCACTGGCATGAAAAAGTATCAAAATATAAAAAGAACACAGGAACAGAGAAACTGAAAAAATATGATTACACATCTTATGAAGACGATGTACCGTATTATACTATGATCATAAAAGAGGACGGACAGAAGATAAAATTGCTCCTTGATCTGACAGAAGAAATGCTCCACACAATAAAAACACAGTTTCCAGAAAAGGTTTATTTTGCATAATATGTGAAAATGTTTGTGAAATATGTACAAAAAACAATGGAATAATTTATGAAATAGAGACAAAGGCCTTCTTTTTTGACGAAAAGCTTCTATAAAATGTCGAAAAAGAAGGCTTTTCTTTGCCGTAACAACGAAAGAATAATCGGAAAATGATAAAAATGTATAAAAAAGAACTTTAACAGGAGAACTAATAGTGCAAAATTGATAAAATGGTTGAAATTGCACATTATATGAACAATTCTGCAAACTATAGAGGAAATACATATGCTATAATCCATTCATAAGCAAACGGGAAATGCTTAATAAAGGAGGAAAAGTAAATGAAGAAAAAATTACTCGCAGTATTAATGACAGGTATCATGGCAATGTCTTTTGCTGCAACTACTACAGCAGTATATGCAAAAGGTGATGACGATAACACCCTGACTGTATGGGCATGGGATCAGAACTTCAACATCAAGGCTATGAATATTGCAGGTGAGCAGTATGCAAAGGATCACGAAGGATTCAAGGTTGATGTAGTTGAGACATCTTCTGATGACTGCCAGACCAAACTTACAACAGCAGCAAACGCCGGAGATTACAGCACACTTCCGGACATCGTTCTGATGCAGGACAACAGCTATCAGAAGTATCTGAAGAGTTATCCGGATGCTTTCACAGATCTGAAGGATATGGATATCAACTGGGATGATTTCGGAAAACTGAAACAGTCCTACTCCATGGTAGATGACACACATTACGGAGTTCCGTTTGATAACGGTGCAACAATTGCCTGCTATCGTACAGATATCCTGGAAGAAGCAGGATATACCATTGATGATCTTACAGATATCACATGGAGCAAATTCATGGAGATCGGAAAAGACGTTCACGAAAAAACAGGTAAATATCTCCTTACAAGTGAAGCAACAGGTGGCGATACTCTGATGATGATGATCCAGTCCTGTGGAGCAAACTTCGTAAATGATGACGGAGAGGCTTATATCGTTGGCAACGATGTAGCAGAGAAATGCGTAGATCTTTATGTGGATCTTGTAAAGAACAATGTTGTTAAATTAGTAAATAACTGGGATGAGTACATCTCCACAATCACAGGCGGAGAGGCTGCCGGTATCGTTAACGGTAACTGGATCACAGCTACACTGATGGGAACAGAGGATCAGAAGGGTCTGTGGCAGATCACAACAATGCCGAAAGTTGACGGCGTTGATACAGCTACAAACTATGCAAACAATGGCGGATCTTCCTGGTACATTACATCCAACTGCAAGAATGTAGAGCTTGCTGAGGACTTCCTTGCAAGCACATTTGGTTCCAGCACAGACTTCTATGATGCAATCCTTCCGGAAACAGGTGCAATTTCCTGCTACCTGCCGGCTGGTGAGTCTGAGGTTTACAATGAGCCAAGCGAGTTCTTCAATAACCAGCCGATCTTCTCAACAATTGTAGAGTACTCTTCACACATTCCGGAATTTACAAAAACTCCGTACCACTATGAGGCAAGAGAGTGCATCAACACAGCTGTTGTTAATATTGTAAACGGCGCAGATAAAGAATCTGCACTTCAGGAAGCACAGGATACACTGGCATTCAAGATGACAGAGTAAAGCTGAAATATTAATGAAATACAGGGCAGGGGACTGCATGCAGTCCCTTGTCTTATGTAAAGGTTTAGATGTTTGAAAGGAGGAGTTCCTGTGAATTCCAAAAAAAGTGGCATGTCTCTGGTAGCGAAACAAAGAGCGGCCGGCTGGATCTTTCTGGCACCGGCAACCATTATGATCGCTGTCATGAGTTTTTATCCGATGATCCGCGCATTTATCATTTCTTTACAGACAGGTGCCGGAGCAAACATGAGGTTTGCGGATCCGATCTTCAGTAACTATAAACGTATTATGATGGATAAGGTATTCCAGCAGTCCATTGTCAATACATTTCTGTATCTTATTATCCAGGTGCCGATCATGCTGATCCTTGCGATCCTGCTCGCACAGCTTCTGAATAACAAAGATCTGAAATTCAAAGGATTTTTCCGTACATGCGTATTCCTTCCATGTGCGACATCTCTTGTATCTTATTCCCTGATCTTCCGTTCCATGTTTGCAACAGATGGCCTGATCAATAGTATCCTGATCAAACTTGGAATTTTAACAACCGGTTATAACTTCCTTGGAAACTCCACAAGTGCAAAGATTGTTATTATCATCGCGCTGATCTGGAGATGGACTGGATATAACATGGTATTTTATCTTGCAGGACTTCAGAATATCGAATATTCCGTATATGAGGCAGCAAAGATTGATGGAGCCAACGGCTGGAAGACTTTCTGGAAAATTACAGTACCGCTTCTGAAACCGACGATCATCATGACATTCATCATGTCTATTAATGGTACACTGCAGTTGTTCGATGAGTCTGTCAACCTGACAAAAGGCGGCCCGGCTAACTCAACCATCACAATGTCCCACTATGTTTACAATACATGTTTTATTAATGTGCCAAACTTTGGATATGCTGCAGCAATGTCATTTATCATATTTATCATGGTAGCTATCCTGGCCTTTATCAACTTGAAAGTAGGTGATACACGTGACTGAGAAAAAGAACAAATCCGCGATCCAGAGAAGATTGATCCCTACATATATTTTCCTGATCATCGTATCATTTATCTCTGTATTTCCGTTGTACTGGATGATCTCCGCAGCAACCAATACATCCACAGATGTATCCAGAGGCCGGATTCTTCCGGGTACATATTTCATGCAGAACTTTAAGAACCTGACAGCACAGCAGCCGCTGTGGAGAGCACTTGGAAACTCTCTGTTTTATGCGGTTCTGACTACTGTTATCTGTCTTCTGATCTGCTCTATCGCAGGTTATGGATTTGAGGTATATCATGACAGATGGAAAGACAGACTGTTCTCCATCCTGCTTCTTGCAATGATGGTTCCTCAGGTTGCCACAATGGTTCCGTTATTTAAGATGTTCTCCAAAGCAGGCCTCTTAAATACAGCGGTAGGTTTTATCCTTCCGATCATTTCTACGCCATTTATGATCATGATGTTCCGTCAGAATGCAAGAGCATTCCCGATCGATATCATTGAAGCAGCTCGTATTGACGGATTAAGTGAGGTAAGGATCTTTTTCCAGATGTTTATTCCGACTATGAAATCTACATATGCGGCAGCAGCAGTTATCACATTCATGAATGCCTGGAACTCGTATCTGTGGCCTAAGGTAATCATGACAGACAACAAGGCAATGACAATGCCGATGTTGATCGCCAACCTGATTACAGGCTATGTAACTGATTATGGTATGCTGATGTGCGGTGTATTATTCTGCTCCATCCCGACTATGATCGTGTTCTTCGTATTACAGAAACAGTTCGCAGAAGGTATCACAGGAGCTGTTAAATAAGAGTTGCTGGTCATGGAGTGAACAGTAGCAAATAAAGAATCAAATTCAAAAGGATGCTGTCGAAATCTATAGGTATATTGTATAATATGCTTCAAGTGGATCACGCAGCATCCTTTTTATAAAGTGTCATAATAAAAATATAAGGAGAAAGAAAAAATGGCAAAGCAGATCAGATATGACCATTTTCTGCATGGCGGTGACTACAACCCGGAGCAGTGGCTTGACAGACCGGACATTCTGAAAAAAGACATTGAATATTTTAAGAAGGCACATATCAATACCGTTTCCATGGGAATGTTTTCCTGGGCTGTACTGGAACCGGAAGAGGGCAGATATAATTTTGACTGGCTGGAAGATGTGATCAATAATCTTTATAAAGAAGGCATTTACACGATTCTTTCCACACCATCCGGAGCAAGGCCTAAATGGATGGCAGATAAATATAAAGAAGTTCTCCGTGTGGATCCGGACAGGACAAGAAGATTTTTTGGCGGAAGGCATAACCACTGTTACACGTCTCCGGTATACAGGGAAAAGATTTACAATATAAATAAGAAACTTTCCGAACACTTCGGCAAACATCCGGCAGTAATTCTCTGGCATATTTCCAATGAATACGGCGGTGAATGCCACTGTCCTTTGTGCCAGGAAAAATTCAGGGAATGGCTGAAAGAGAAATACGGAACTATTGAGAATTTAAATTCCAGCTGGTGTACAACATTCTGGAGCCATACTTATAACAGCTTTGACCAGATCGAAAGTCCTTCACCAAAAGGGGAAAACGCCCTCCATGCGCTGACCCTTGACTGGAAGCGTTTTGTCACAGACCGGACAGTAGATTTTATGAGACATGAGATTTCTGCGATCCGTGCAGGTGGATCAGAGCTTCCTGCAACAGCGAACCTGATGTACGATTATGATGGACTGGATTATAAGAAATTTAAAGATGTCATGGATATCGTATCCTGGGATAATTATCCAAGCTGGCATAAAAAAGACGAGTATACGACAGCTGTTGACGGAGCCATGCAGCACGACCTTATGCGAAGCATCAGGAAAGCACCGTTCCTTTTGATGGAATCCTGTCCTTCTGCAACCAACTGGAAGCCCATCAACAAACTGAAGAAGCCGGGAATGCATCTGGCGGCGTCCCTCCAGGCAGTTGCTCATGGTTCAGATAGTGTGCTGTATTTTCAGCTTCGACAGAGCCAGGGAGCATCTGAAAAATTCCATGGTGCTGTGATCGATCATTACGGTGGCGACGATACCAGAGTTTTCCGCGAGGTTACAGAGGTTGGAGAGGCACTGGAACAGATCCGGGAGATTGTTGGAAGCGAAATAAAATGTCAGGCAGCAGTTCTCTATGACAGAGAAAATGACTGGGCACTGAAAGATGCCCAGGGACCGCGGAACGAGGATATGCACTATCAGGAATGTGTGCAGAAACAGTATCGTGCACTTCGAAGAAAGGGCTGCAATACGGATATTATCACGATGGAACATGATCTTTCAGATTATAAATTGGTGACAGTGCCAATGGCCTATATGTTCTATCATGGTTATGCAGAAAAACTTTGCACCTTTGCAGAAAATGGCGGTACACTTGTAATTTCTTACTGGTCAGGTCTTGTAGATGAGACAGATAAATGTTATCTTGAAGGTACACCTCACGGACTGATGGAAGCTGCAGGTATCCGTACAGAAGAGATCGATGCGCTATATGACTGGGAAGAAAATCACGGAATCCCGGAAACAGGAAATCATCTTGGAATCACAAAGAGTTATACCTGTAAAAATCTCTGTGAGCTTGCGAAAGTTTCGGATGCAGAAGTGATGATGCGCTATAGCGAGGATTTTTATCAGGGATATCCGGTCCTGACACATAAGAAATATGGAAAAGGCCATGTTTATTATGTTGCAGCAGATATGGAAGCTGCTTTTTATGAAGATTTCCTTGGCCGCGCTGCCGACGAGGCAGGAGTGGATACACCACTTGATTTTGTGCCGGAAGGTGTTTCCGTAACAACCAGGGAGACTGAAGATACAGAGTATCTTTTTATCCAGAATTTTGCCGGAAAAACGGAGACAGTATCTGTGTCGGAAGAATATGAAGTTATCTATGGAACAGACAGTGAGAATATGAGTCCGCTGCAGACCAGGATTCTCAAACGCAAAAAATAAAATATCAGAAAGCATATCGGCCGGAGACTGATGTGCTTTTTGGTACTGTAGGGGGCAAAAAGAGAAGGTAATATGAACGAAACATTAAAAGAACAGATAAAAAAGATTGCAGACGGTTTTGATTTTACAGGGGAGCTTGTTTCATGCAGACCCTGCGGAAATGGGCATATCAATGGAACCTATCTTCTGAGATACAGAATTGGAAATATGGGTTCCATTAAGGTGATATTGCAGAAGATCAACGGTGATATATTTAAAAATCCCAAAGAACTGATGGACAATATTGCAGGGGTGACAGAGCATCTGAGATGTAAGATCATTGAGAATGGAGGAGATCCGGAACGTGAAGTCCTGAATCTGATCCCTGCAAAAGATGGAAAAACATATCTGATTGATGAGAACGGAGCGTACTGGAGATCTTATATTTTCATTACAGATGCAGTAAGCTATGATCTTGTGGAGAAACCGGAAGATTTTTACGAAAGTGCGGTTGCATTTGGGAGATTCCAGGAAATGCTGGCAGACTATCCTGCTGAAACACTTCATGAGACGATCCGGGATTTCCACGATACAAAGAAACGTCTCCAGGCATTAAAAAATGCTGTGAAAGAAGATGTCTGCCACAGGGCATCCGGCGTGCAGAAAGAAATCAATTTCGCGTTGGAACATGAAGAGATAGTCGATGTGTTCGGAGATCTTTTGCAGAAAGGAGAACTTCCCTTAAGAGTCACCCACAATGATACGAAACTGAATAATGTTATGATCGATCTTGCAACTGGAAAAGGCATCTGCGTGGTGGATCTGGATACTGTGATGCCCGGGCTTGCCATGAATGATTTCGGTGATGCCATCCGTTTTGGAGCCAGCACAGCACTTGAGGATGAAAAAGACTTAAGCAAAGTTTCCTGTAATATGGAATTGTATGAAGCTTATGTGAAAGGATTTCTGGAAAGCTGCGGAGATAAGCTTACCAGGAAAGAAATCGAGCTTCTTCCAATGGGAGCCAAGGTGATGACTTATGAATGTGGTATCCGTTTTCTTACTGATTATCTGGAAGGAGACCATTATTACAAGATCGACCGGGAAGAGCATAATCTGGACAGATGCCGGACTCAGTTTAAGCTGGTAAAGGATATGGAACAGAAATGGGATATCATGCAGGAAATTGTGCACAGGTATCAGAAATAGATGATTTTCCTGGAAAAATACAGTGGAGGTAGAACAAAAATGAAAGAGACAAAAGGAAGGGTAACGATCCCTACAGACCTTGATGTGATCCCTGAAACTCTGGAAATGCTGGATGAATGGGGAGCAGATGCTATTCGTGACTGTGACGGAACGGAATTTCCGGCAGAGCTGAAAGAGACGGGAGCCAAGATCTATGCCACATACTACACAACCAGAAAAGATAATGCCTGGGCAAAGGCACATCCGGAGGAAATCCAGCAGATGTATATCATGACAGCTTTTCACACAGCAGTTTCCGATACGCTGGAAATCCATCTGATGGATCATCTGTATCCGGATATGCTGGCTGTAAATACCAGAGATGATATTAAACGCTGGTGGGAGGTTATCGATCGTACCACAGGGGAAACCGTGAGCACAGAAGACTGGACTTATGATGAAAAATCAGAAAATATTGTGATTAGACCAGCCAAAGAATTTCATGAGTATACGGTAAGCTTTCTGGCGTATATTATGTGGGACCCTGTACATATGTACAATGCAGTAGTCAATGACTGGAAGGATGTGGAGCCGCAGATCACCTTTGATGTGCGTCAGCCTGCAACACGTGCACACTCCCTGGAACGACTGAGAAGATTTCTGGATTCCCATGATTATGTGAATGTGGTGCGTTTTACAACATTTTTCCATCAGTTTACCCTGATCTTCGATGAGCTTGCCAGAGAAAAATATGTAGACTGGTTCGGTTATTCCGCGTCGGTGAGTCCATATATCCTGGAGCAGTTTGAAAAAGAAGTGGGATACAGATTCCGTCCGGAATTTATTATCGATCAGGGATATATGAACAATACATATCGTATTCCGTCAAAGGAATTTAAAGATTTCCAGGCATTCCAGAGAAGAGAAGTCGCCAAGCTTGCAAAAGAAATGGTAGATATTGTCCATGAATATGGAAAGGAAGCCATGATGTTTATGGGAGATCACTGGATCGGCATGGAGCCTTTTATGGACGAGTTTGCTTCCATCGGACTGGATGCAGTTGTGGGAAGTGTTGGAAATGGTGCAACATTGCGGCTGTTCAGTGATATTAAAAATGTGAAATATACAGAAGGAAGATTTCTGCCATACTTTTTCCCGGATACGTTCCATGAAGGTGGCGATCCTGTAAAAGAAGCGAAAGTAAACTGGGTGACAGCAAGAAGAGCGATTCTTCGAAGCCCGATCCAGAGAATCGGTTACGGCGGTTATCTGAAGCTGGCTCTGGAGTTCCCGGATTTTGTACAGTATATTAAAGAAGTCTGCCAGGAATTCCGTGTGCTTTATGACAATATCCAGGGAACAACACCTTACTGCGTGAAACGTGTGGCAGTCCTGAACTGCTGGGGAAAAATGCGCTCCTGGGGCAACCATATGGTACATCATGCAATCTATTACAAGCAGAATTATTCGTATTTCGGAATTATCGAGGCTTTAAGCGGTGCACCATTTGATGTTTCTTTTATCAGTTTTGATGATATTCGTGAGAACAAAGATATTTTAAAAGATTTCGATGTGATCATCAATGTGGGAGACGCGGACACTGCACAGTCCGGCGGAGCGAACTGGGCTGATCCTGAAATCCTTACAGCTGTGAGAAAATTTGTTTATAATGGTGGCGGTTTCATTGGTGTAGGGGAACCGGCTGCTCATCAATGGCAGGGAAAATTCTTCCAGCTGGATGATATCTTAGGTGTGGAGGAAGAACGAGGATTTAATCTTAACACAGATAAGTATAACTGGGAAGAACATAAGAAACATTTTATCCTGGAAGATACAGACGGAACTGTAGATTTTGGTGAAGGAAAAAAGAATATTTTTGCACTGCCTGAGACAGAAATTCTGATCCAGAAAGACCAGGAGGTGCAGATGGCAGTAAAAACATTTGGAAAAGGCCGCGGCGTTTATATCAGCGGACTTCCTTACAGCTTCTGCAACAGCCGTGTCCTTTACAGAGCGGTGCTCTGGTCTGCAACAGCAGAGGAGGAACTTCACTGCTGGTTTTCTTCTAATTATAATGTGGAAGTGCACGCTTATGTAGAAAATGGTAAATACTGTGTGGTAAACAACACTTATGAGCCACAGGATACTGTTGTTTACACAGGCGATGGAAGTAACTTTGACCTTCATCTGGAGGCTAATGAGATCCGTTGGTATCAAATTTAAAAGCGCAGCTCAGATAAATCAGGAAGAGCTGTTGACAGTGCCTGTAAGTAAATGTATAATAGTACGGATTTAAGAAAAGAATATATGGGCAAAGCAGTTGAAAAGCTGTGACGCAAAGCTATAGGGCCTTTAAAATGGCAGCCAGTTGCAGGGATTAGAAACAGGGAACGGTATAGTTGCATGTCTATATCCTGACCCTGTTTTTTTTAGTGTATAAAAATACGTGAGAGTATATGCACGTGCGTCATGGATCAAACTCGAGAAAACTGCTGCAGTTGGGAATACGGAGTGAATGATTGATGAATACGGAGTTGTTTAAAGGAGAAAAATTATATTCGTCTGGTGATTTTAAGCTTTGCAGGGAGTCATATGCTGCCATAAATGTTGCCATTGGAGATAACCAGGCGGTAGGCATTATAGCAGGTTATTATGATGAGGATCTTACCATAGCATATGTGAGTGAATTTTTTCTGCATAATCTGGGATACAGTTATGAAGAATTTATGGAAGCGGTTGCGGGATCACTGAAAAATGTATTCTGTGGTGAGAATGATGGTTTTATCCGGAATGAGCGTTTGGTGAAGATTCATGGTTCAGAGGATGTAAAGATGCTGAATAAAGAAGGAGCACCTGTGAAAATACGTGCCTATAAAACAGATTCCTTTGATAATGAGGGAACACCGCTCTGGATTTTGTCTGCTCATATTGATGAGATGCAGGAAAACATGCAGCTGGTCAACCAGGTCATAAGCTCAGGCTTCTGGTCTGTGAAATGTGATCAGCATGGAAAACCCACAGATGTTTTTTTCAGTTATGAATTTCGAAAAATGCTGGGATACCACAATATACTGGATTTTCCCGACAGCCTGGAAACCTGGCAAGCAGGAGTCCATCCCGGTGATATTGAAATGGTTGATAAGGCTTTTTATGATGCTTTTCGGGATTGTACAGACGAGACAAAATATGATGTGGAATACCGGATGCGTCTGGCAGACGGCAGTTATCAGTGGTTCAGGGACAAGGGCGAAGTCAGCCGCTGTGCGGATGGAACCGCTTTTCATATGGTGGGAATTTTTGTAAATATTGATAAAGAGAAAAAAGCAGCGCAGTACACTAGGAGAGCAGATGCTTTTCACCGCGCATACACGAAAGCCAACCTCTGTGAATATTATGTGGATCTTAAAGAAAACAGTTTTGATTCCATGAAAGTGGAGGAAGGGCTGGCAGGATTGTTCGGGAAAAATATCACATGGGATGAGATGATCGGTCGTTTCACGGATACTTATGTGGTTTGGGAAGACCGTGAAATGATGAAACAATTCTATGATCGGGCTTATATTGCCAGGAAGCTGGAAGAGGGAAGCGAAGAGATCAATCTGGAGTGCAGGATCCTGATGAACGGAAATATGCGCTGGATACGAAATGTGATCATCCGGGACTCTGCCGGGGATAATTCCCGTTATGCGCTGGTTTTTGTAAGTGATGTCACAGAAGCAAAAAGAAAAGAAAAAAATCTTAAGGAAATAACCAGCCAGAACAGGATCATGAATCAGCTGATCAAAGGTACGGTGAAGCTTGTTGACTGTTATGCAGCATGTGATCTGGAACGGGATATTTATCATTTTTACAGTCAGAATATGAATGACTCTGCATGTAAACCGGAGGGAAAATACTGCGAATTTGTAGAGTTCATGGCATCCAGATTTAAGACCGTTTCCGGTAATCTTACCCTGAAGCAGGCTTTTTCAGTGGAAAATATCCGGAAAATGCTGAAAGGGCCGGATGATATTTACCGTTTTGAATATTGTACCAGGGATGAGAAACAGTTTAAATCTATTGCAATCTCGCCACTTGCATGGAAAGAGGGAAAGGCAGTGACGGTGCTTTTTATATCCCATGATACCACGAACTTTCTGAAGGATTCTGCAGATATTTCTGCAAACTGGAAGGGCACATGTCAGAGTTAAGGCAACATTGACAGGAAAAAGAAAACATAATATAATAAACCCATTCCAAAAGAGGGAAAACGAAGCTGTTACAATAGAAAAAATCTATTATAACAGCTTTTTTGTTACTGTTGACAAACAATTTTGCTTACAAAGAGGAGGCCTTTATGAACAAAAAAATCAAGACAGTGTTTTCGTATCTGATGATAATCATAGGGGCGATATTGGCCAGCTTTTCGGTTGCCTGTATCCTGCCATTTCGAGGCACTGAAACAGGTAACGATCATCACAAAAGATCCGGATGCCATTATCCACGATATCAGGGAAGAGCTGAACAAAACCTGTACCATTATCAATTCTTCAGGGGTGATCGCAGGGGAAAACAAAACGCTGATCTGTTATGTGAATTATTTTGAACTGCAGAAAGTGAAAGAGATCATTTCCAGAAATAAAGGATCTTTCAGTACGGTTTCAACCATTGATGAGATCCTGCGATAAGAGTTTACAATAAAAGATAGGCTTTTCTTCGGAAAAATGTTATCCTTTATAAGGATGAGGAAAAAAGCAAAGGAGAAGGATTATGAATTTATCAGAGAAATATGAATTTCGTTCCATACGTAGGGAGGAAGCAGAGCAGGTGGCAGAACTCGAGCAGATCTGTTTTCCTCCGGCAGAGGCGATAAGCAGAGAGGATATTATAGACCGGGTGGAAAAAATCCCGGAGCTGTTTCTTGTGGCAGAAGACAGGGAAAAAGGAAAACTGGCAGGATATCTTACGGGTCTTGCAACAGATGAGGAAGTTTTTCAGGATAAATTCTTCACAGATGCAGATCTGAGCACACCGAATGGTAAGAACAATATGATCCTTGGATTGGGAGTTCTTCCGGAATACCGTGGACAGGGACTTGCCAGAGAACTGATGATGCGCTATCTCGCCAGGGAGCAGGCAAGGGGAAGAAAGAGAGCAATCCTTACCTGTGTGGATGGTAAAATTGGAATGTACGAGAGGATGGGATTTGAATATATAGGAACTTCTGCTTCTGTTCTCGGAAATGCGAAATGGAATGAGATGGGGTATATTTTTTCATAGAAACCGATAAATGTTATATTTCAGATAGCAAGAGATGTGGTTCACTGTAAAATATCAAAAGGTGAAATATTTGAACATTTTCATCAAAAAAGAGCATAGCAATAAGGAGATAAAAATGCTATATTGTGTTTCCCATATCCGGATTGTAAAAAAACAGGCAGCATGGTATCATAAGGGCAGAAGAAAAAGGAGAGGCTAAATTAAGAAAGGAAGCGGAAACTATGTATCAGAAATTAATGACATGTCTGGAAAGTGTAAGAAAGAAAACAGATTTCAAACCGGAAATCGCACTGGTTCTTGGATCTGGACTTGGTGATTTTGCAGAGCGGATCCAGATCGAACAGATCATTAAATATACAGATATTGAGGGATTTCCGGTATCTACAGTAGAAGGGCACAAAGGATGCTTTGTATTCGGCTATGTAGAGAAAACGCCGGTTGTGATCATGCAGGGCCGTGTTCATTATTATGAAGGATATCCAATGTCTGACGTAGTTCTTCCGATACGTCTGATGGGGCTGCTTGGGGCAAAAAAACTTCTTCTTACAAATGCGGCCGGAGGTGCAAATCCATCTTTTCATCCCGGCGATTTTATGCTGATCACAGATCATATCACAACAGGAGTTCCAAGCCCTCTCATCGGACCCAATATTGATGAACTGGGAACAAGATTTCCGGATATGAGTGAAGTATACAGCCTACGTCTTCAGCACGTGATTCGCAAATGTGCGGCAGAATGCGGAATCAAACTCCAGGAAGGCGTTTACGTGCAGTTTACAGGACCTAACTATGAGACTCCGGCAGAGATCAGGCTTGCTCAGAGGTGGGGCGGAGATGCTGTTGGAATGAGTACAGCATGTGAGGCTATGGCTGCACGCCATATGGGAATGGAAGTCAGTGGAATTTCCTGTATTACTAATATGGCAGCAGGAATCTCGAAAGAGGCACTGAATCATGAAGAAGTGCAGGAGACAGCAGACCGCGTGGCAATATATTTTCGGAAACTGGTTGAGAAAGTTGTTGTGAATATGTGATCCTGCAAAAGAAAATCAGGATAAAAGGAAAAGAGAAACATAAATGATAACATTAAATGATTACTTGTATTCCGGAGATACACTTCTTCGGATACTGAAAAAATATATCCGGGATCTGAGAGCAGAAGCAAAAGAAAAGCACAATGAGATCGATCTGGTACACTGTAATTTTCTGATTCAGATCCAGGAACTTCTGGAGCATAATGATTTCCTTACAGCCCAGTCTCAGAAAATCCGGGAATTTTATAAATATATGGCTGTAGAGTATCCGTTTCTTGCATTTACATTCAAAGGCAGGATCAAATCACTGATCCGTGCGGAGGAGAAATTCAACGGATATGTTGTGGAATATATTTATGATTATTATAAAGATCACGGGAAATATCCGTCTGTATCCCAGATCAAAGAACGATTAAGCTGCTTTCGGGATTTTATTGCATACAGGATCGTTATTGCAATGCCGAGATGTCATCTGAAAAATGGAGAGAACCTCCGGAATGAAGAACTACGTTATCTTTACGAGATCGCTAACGTGCTTCCTGGGTTTCTGGAGGAGAGAGGATTTACCGCGGAGCCTGCCAGAGGCGTTCAGGAAAGTACTTCTCCATTACTCAGCGAGGATGCAAAACCTTATTACAGAGACTATATTTGCCATAATAAAGAGGATGATTATCAGTCTTTACATATTACATTTTATGATAACAGTTCCAGAAGCTACATGGAGGTGCAGCTTCGTACAAAAGATATGGATGATGTGGCGGAAATCGGTTCTGCCAACCATTTAAGTTACGAGAAAAAACAGGAAAGTGAGCGCAGAAGAAGAGATGCGGTTCCGGAAGGGGAATGCATCTATTTTGATGAGGCCTATGAGAGGGGCATGAAGCTTCTTGGGTTGGATCTTTCGAAGCTGGATGTGAATATGTTCGGTGCAGTGAACAACAGCCTGATCAATGATGGCTGTGGGCTTTTCCGCGGAAGGATGATCCTTCCCTATGAGCATCTTTCCCGTTTTCAGAATGATATCATTGACTGAAGAAAAACTTTCACGCGGATTCTTTTGTCTGCGTTTCTTATTTTAGGGAGATCAGAGAAGAAAACTATTGATAAAAGAAATCAGCACATTGCTGCGGAACGAATCATTCCATAACATTGTGCTGATTTCTGTTTTTTATATTGTAATTACATATTCAATGTAGCTTCTTTTGCATTTTCTTTCTCAGGAAAGATATGTCTGAAGATGAAGCGTACGATCGGGCCGGCGTAGATCAGCTGCCAGAAAAATGCTACCGGGAAGTTCATAAAAGTTGTCTGCAGCCAGATGGCGATAAACTGATTTCCTGCATGTTTAAAGAAAAGTGTTGCAAAAAAGCTCATCATAGGACACATAAAAGCAACAGAAGCAACGGAAATCGCAAGGATCATGCTGAATGGATGGCAGCTGCGGAAATCTACCATGCGGTTTGCGCAGGCAAAAGCAAGTTTGGATACAATAAAGAAATCAAGAACAAATGCAATCGGTCCCATAAATGTCAGTTCATGAAAAGCGGAAAGGAAAACCTGATTTGTCATCGCACCTGTGTTCAGTACAATGTTGTAGCAGATCATGGCATAAACCATGAAAAATACCATGATAATAGTAAAAATAACTTCCTGGAATTTGTTTTTTGGCATAAAAAATCCTCCTTTAAAATGATTAAATAATAATGTAAACCTTAGAGCATGTGTTGTTCGTTAATCATTCAGGAGAATGTGCGTTTCCAATATATGACAGGATTTTTGTCATAAACCATATTCGATTTTTAACCAAATTATATTTGGTTTTAGGTAAGCAATAAAGTGACCGGCATATACTGCCTGACATCGGCGATTATATTATCATAACAGCGAAAGAGTTGTCAATACGTAAAATTTACACGATTTCTTTAAATATTCTGATAATACTAAAGGGTGTAAATGAGAAAAAACAGACGATAACCCCTCTTGACTGCATAAGTTAGATCTGGTAAACTTACAACTAGTTAGCAGGTTCTAACTATTGCGCGAATAATTGCGACGGGCCGTATCCCCTGACAATAACGGCTCGGGCAGTGTTTGCGGACAGGGCGAAAAGGCCGGACAGGAGGATAAATATCAAATGGAATATTTGGAGATCGAGAAAGTTATTGGAAGAGAGATCATTGATTCAAGAGGAAATCCGACCGTAGAGGCGGAAGTTTATCTGGCAGATGGAACTATTGGAAGAGGAGCAGCACCGAGCGGAGCATCCACAGGAGAATTCGAAGCACTTGAGCTGAGAGATCAGGATAAGAGCCGCTTCGGAGGAAAAGGTGTTTCCAAAGCTGTTGAAAATATCAATACAGTTATCAACGATGCGCTGACAGGAATGGATGCATCTGATATTTATGCTGTGGACGCTGCCATGATCAAGGCAGATGGAACAAAAGATAAATCCAAACTTGGCGCAAATGCCATTCTTGCTGTATCTATTGCATGTGCACGTGCAGCAGCAATATCCCTTGACATTCCGCTTTACAGATTCCTTGGCGGTGTGAACGGAAACAGACTTCCTGTTCCGATGATGAACATCTTAAACGGCGGTGCACATGCTGCAAACACTGTAGATGTTCAGGAGTTCATGATCATGCCTGCGGGAGCACCAAGTTTCAAGGAAGGACTTCGCTGGTGTACAGAAGTTTTCCATGCACTTGCCGCACTTCTCAAAGAGAAAGGTCTTGCAACAAGCGTTGGTGATGAAGGTGGTTTTGCACCGGATCTTGGAAGTGATGAGGAAGCAATCGAGTACATTCTTGAGGCAGTAAAGAAAGCAGGATATGAGCCGGGAAAAGATTTCGTTCTTGCAATGGATGCTGCATCCAGTGAGTGGAAGGGAAGCCAGAAGGGAGAGTACGTTCTTCCGAAATGCGGAAAGAAATTTACATCAGCCCAGCTTGTTGAGCACTGGAAGAACCTGATTGAGAAATACCCGATCTATTCCATTGAGGATGGTCTTGATGAGGAAGACTGGGAAGGATGGCAGATCATGACAAAAGAACTTGACGGAAAAGTACAGCTTGTAGGAGATGACCTGTTCGTTACGAATACAGAGCGCCTTGAAAAAGGTATCAGCCGTGGCTGCGGAAACTCCATTCTGATCAAACTGAATCAGATCGGTTCTGTATCTGAGACACTGGAGGCTATCAAGATGGCTCATAAAGCTGGATACACAGCGATTTCTTCTCATCGTTCCGGCGAAACAGAAGATACAACCATCGCAGATCTTGCAGTGGCACTGAACACCTGCCAGATAAAGACAGGAGCTCCGTCCAGAAGCGAGCGTGTTGCTAAATATAATCAGCTTCTCCGCATAGAGGAAGAGCTTGGTGAGGCAGCTGTATATCCGGGATTCCAGGCCTTCAATATTAAGAGATAATTCAGAAAGCTGCAAAGAATAACATATTTTTGAAAAAGGTGCGCTTTGGCGCATCTTTTTTTGGCAAAAATAATGTTGCCAGATTTGTAAAAATGGTATATTATGTTTTACAGTCGCGTGAAAAAATATAAAATTGAATATTGGAGATGCTATGAAAGAATACGTAAATACTTTTCTGCATTATAGGTTTCTTTTGGGAGAACTTGTAAAAAAAGGAATTAAACTGAAATACAGACGTTCCTATCTTGGTATTATCTGGTCTCTTTTGGAACCGCTGCTTACCATGGCTGTACTGACCATTGTGTTCGGAACATTGTTTGGCAACAAGGATAGAACTTTTCCGGTATACATCCTTTCGGGTCGTCTTTTATACACCTTTTATTCCAGCGCAACCAAAGGAGCGCTGAAATCAGTACGTGCGAATTCAGCTATGATAAAGAAAGTTTATGTACCGAAATATCTGTATCCGCTTTCGAGCGTACTTTTTAACTATGTGATCTTTCTGATCTCGTTGATCGTGCTGATTCCTATAGGAGCTATATTTGGAGTAAGACCGACAATCTATATGCTGCAGATTTTAGTTGCATTGATTCTGGTATTTTTACTTTCTTATGGCTGTGGAATGATCCTTGCAACAATTGGAGTTTTTTTCAGAGATATGGAGTATCTGTGGTCAGTAGGACTGATGCTGATCATGTATACCTGTGCAATTTTCTACTACCCGTCCAGACTTTTGAAGAGTGGATTTTCCTGGATCTTAAAGTACAATCCGCTGTACTGTACGATTGACATTTTTCGTTCAGGATTGTTTGGTGAGATGATGAATCTGGATTATTTGTTATATGCACTGGCATTCAGCCTTGTGACGATCGCCATAGGATTATTCTGCTTTAAGAAGAAACAGGATGATTTTATCCTTTATATTTAACAGGAGAGAAAGATGGAAAAACCCGCAGTAATTGTAGACAACGTAAGCATGAAATTTAATCTCAGTAAGGAAAAGGTAGACAGCCTGAAAGATTACGTGATTAAATTTATTAAGAAAGAAATTAAATATAATGAATTCTGGGCACTTCAGAATGTGGATTTTCAGGTTGAGAAGGGAGACCGTGTGGGAATCCTGGGACTTAACGGAGCTGGAAAAAGTACTCTGCTCAAAGTTATCGCAGGTGTGTTTAAGCCTACAGAAGGCAAGGTTGTGAAAAATGGCCGCCTTGTCCCTCTTTTGGAACTGGGCGCTGGTTTTGATGCCCAGTATACAGGTCGCGAAAATATTTTTCTGTATGGTGCAATGCTTGGATATTCCAAGAAATTCCTGGAATCTAAATTTGATGAGATTGTTGAGTTTTCTGAGCTGAAAGAATTCATTGATGTACCGATCAAGAATTATTCTTCCGGTATGAAAGCAAGACTTGGATTTTCCATTGCAACACTTGTATCACCGGATATTCTGATTCTGGATGAGGTACTTTCTGTAGGAGATGCCAAATTCCGAAAGAAGAGTGAAAAGAAAGTCTTAAGTATGTTTGACAAGGGCGTGACAGTGCTCTTTGTGTCGCATTCCCTGGAACAGGTTCGGCGTCTTTGCAATAAGGCAATGATCCTTGAAAAAGGACAGCTGATCGCATACGGAGATATTGATGAGATCTCAGAAAAGTATTCGAGGATGATCAGCTGATTTTAAGAGAAGATCAAAGGAGACTGCTGTGGCAGTCTGATGGTAAGGACAAAAGAAACGGGAAGAAAAATCCGATAAGAAGGATAGCCAGACGATTTGCAGGAGTCTATGCAAATGTCTGGCTATTGTGTTATCATATGATGAGAGAACAGGGGGAAGATAATGACTTTACAGCAGATTCTTGAAGAAGTAAAAAAAGGCCGGCTCTCTGTGGAGCATGCGGAAAAACTTCTGAAAAAAGAAGGATATGAAGAAATGGATTACGCGAAACTGGATACTACAAGGAAAGAGCGTACTGGTTTTGCAGAGGTAGTTTACTGTGCAAGAAAAGCAGATGAACATCTTTTAAATATTTATCAGAAATTATATAAAGAGGACGGAGAAGTATTTGGAACCAGGGCATCCCGGCATCAGTATGAGCTGGTGAAGAGCGTTCTGCCCCAGGTTGTCTATGATCCGGTTTCCAGGATCCTGAAGATCGAGAAAGAGAAGGAACATGTCGGAAAAGTGGCAGTGTGTACGGCAGGAACAGCCGATATTTCCGTTGCGGAAGAGGCTGCCCAGACAGCAGAGTATTTTGGAACGCGTGTGGAGAGAATCTACGATGTGGGAGTCAGTGGCATGCACAGGCTTTTTTCCAGACTGGATACAATCCAGGACGCCAACTGTGTTGTTGCAGTAGCCGGAATGGAAGGCGCATTGGCCAGTGTAATAGGTGGCCTTGTGAAACGCCCGGTGATCGCAGTTCCTACATCTGTGGGATATGGAGCCAGCTTCCACGGACTTTCAGCACTTTTGACCATGATCAATTCCTGTGCCAATGGAATTGCAGTAGTAAACATTGATAATGGATATGGTGCAGGATATCTTGCAACACAGATCAACAGACTTGCGGAGGGAAAATAGATGAAAAATAAATTATATCTGGAATGTACTTCCGGAATCAGCGGAGACATGGCAGTTGCCGCGCTTCTTGACCTGGGTGCAAGCAGGGAGAAACTTAAGAAAGTTTTAAAGAGTCTTCCTGTAAAAGGTTTCGATATTAAGATCAGCCGTGTGGTGAAATCCGGGATTGATGCCTGTGATTTTGATGTAGTGCTGGATAAGGAACATGAGAATCATGACCATGATATGGGATATTTGCATGGACATGAGCATGGTGGGTACAGCCATAACGAAGCTCGTCATGGACACGAACATGGAGAGCATAGCCATGAACATGGAGAATCACATTCCCATCACGGACATCATCACCATGAGCACCGCGGACTCAACGAGATCATGACAATCATTGATCATGCAGACATGGCAGACCGTGCCAGATCTTATGCGAAAAAAATCTTCACTATTCTTGCTGAAGCAGAGGCGAAAGCCCATAATGTACCGGCAGATCAGGTGCATTTCCATGAGGTAGGTGCAGTGGATTCCATCGTGGATATTCTTTCCGTAGCGGTGTGTATGGATGATCTGGACGTGGAGGAAGTGATCATTCCGAGACTTTGCGAGGGAAGTGGAACGATCCGCTGTCAGCACGGAATCCTTCCGGTGCCTGTTCCGGCAGTAAGCAATATTGTAAGTGCCTATCATCTGAAACTGCATATCACGCCAGTTCAGGGCGAACTGGTGACACCTACCGGGGCAGCCATCGCAGCAGCATTCATTACATCAGAAAAGCTTCCGGAAGATTTTACAGTGGAAACGATCGGTATCGGAGCAGGCAAGCGCCAGTATGAATGCCCGGGCATCCTCCGCGTTATGCTGATCCGGGAAGCAGAGAAGAATACTGAGATACAGAAGTTTTCAGATACAGAATCCGATAGTATTATCAAGCTGGAATCCAATATTGATGACTGTTCAGGAGAAACTCTCGGCTATGTGATGGAGCTTCTTTATGAGGCTGGAGCCAGAGAAGCCAATTACATGCCTGTATTTATGAAGAAAAACCGTCCGGCATGGCTTCTCACAGTTATCTGTAAGGAAGATCAGGTTTCCGGGATGGAGAGGATCATTTTTAAAGAGACCACAACCATTGGGATACGCCGTCAGAAGATGGAGCGCACTGTCCTGAAAAGAGAAAAGAGAACAGTTGTAACACCACTGGGAGACGTAGAAGTAAAAGTATGCATCTTTGACGGTCAGGAATATATTTATCCGGAATACGAAAGTGTAAAAAAAATCTGTAAAAAAACAGGAGTTTCTTACAGGGAAGCCTATCATATGGCTGTTTGCGGATAATGGGTTTTACTATTGACACATTTTCAAAAAAACTATATAAATGTATATAGAACGATCATTGCAGATAAAAAGACAGTGATGTAGTAAGGCGGAAGCAGGAGAATGATTTATGGCGGTAACAATACAGCAGATTGCAGAACGGGCAGGGGTTTCCAGGGGAACCGTAGACAGGGCATTGAACCACAGAGGACGGATCAATCCGGAGGTGGCAGAGAATATCTGCCGTCTGGCAGAAGAGATGGGCTATGTGCAGAAGGAACGGAAACGTTCCAGAGGAGCGAAGGATCAGATGATAAAGATCGGAGTTGTCACCCAGCTTGCCAGATCTTCCTTTATGCAGGAAGTGAACAGAGGGATTGAGAAAGCAGCTCAGGAACTTAAAGAGAAAGGAATTCAGCTGATCCTGAAAGAAGGGTTGTCGGTTGATGAGGAAGAACAGCTTCAGGCGATAGAAGAGCTGGAAAAAGAAGGGATTCGCGGCCTTGCAGTGATGCCTGTGGACAGTGAGGCTGTCCGCGAGAAGCTGAATTCTCTTATTGAAGAGAAAAATATTCCGGTAGTAACTTTCAACTCTGATATTGTTGGAACTAGAAGAGCATGTTTCGTGGGAATGGATAACCGCAAGAGCGGCCGTACAGCAGCAGGTCTTCTGGGTATACTTACAAGAGGCAGCGGCAAGATCCTTATTATCACCGGATATTTCAGCAACCATGTTGATAACCAGCGTGTGGATGGTTTTGTAGAAGAAGCTAAGAAAGCTTTTCCGCATCTGGAGATTGCAGGTGTTCACGGAAGCTTCGATGAGGCATCGGAAGTGGAGCATATTATAGAGAATGCCATGATGAGCACATCGGGGATCAGCGGGATCCTGGTGGTATCCGGCGGCCAGGCAGGAGTTGGGAAAGCTTTTGACAAGCTGAGACTGGATCGGCGGCCATATGTGGTGATTTATGACCAGACCCCCAAGAATGAACGTGCATTGAAAGAAGATTTCGTTGATTTTCTCATTGACCAGAATGGATATGTCCAGGGCTACGAACCGCCAAGGATCCTGGCAGATATTCTGACAAAAGGGCAGGAGCCGGAAAGGGAATATCTTTTTACAGATATCAAGATCAAAACCAAATATAATCTGTGATAGTGAGCTGTATCAAGTGAAAGATCACGTAGGAAAAATAAGAAAAAGTCTGCAGAATAAAAACTGCAGGCTTTTTTGCGCTTTAAAAGAGCAGAGTCATCATGGGGGATTATAGCACTCCTGAAAATTGTTATAGTCAAACGGATATTCGCAATATAAACAGGGATTTTCTTGAGGAGTATGTAAAAAAGCGTGCTATTGGCGTGCTAAAATTAAAAACACACAAACGCACATATTAACAATAGTTACTTTCACCAAAATAAAACATAGAAAATTGTACAGAATAACAGAAAACGAAGAAAATACAAAGAAGTACTTGCTCAATTTTGAAAAGAATGCTATATTAACATCATAAGGAAACACGCAAGAAAGCACGCATAATAAATAAAGCACGCAAGCGAAAGAAAGCACACAAATAAGTAAAAAACAATCATCAAACAAAACGGAGGTAAGATCATGAAGTATATCGAATTTGATGAATCCAGACCAATGGACCTGGTACTCCTTGGAAGAGTTGCCATTGATTTCAACCCTGCTTACAACGATCAGGTAAAGGAAGAGTTCAAACCCCTGAAGAAGGTACATATGTTTGAGAAATTCGTAGGAGGCTCTCCTGCAAACATCGCTGTAGGTGTTACCAAACATGGCCTGAAAGCAGGATTCATCGGAAAGGTTTCTGATGATCAGTTCGGTGAGTATGTTGTAGATTATTTTGATGAGAGAGGAATTGATACCTCACAGATCACCAAATGTACAAACGGAGAGAAACTGGGGCTTACCTTTACAGAGATGCTTTCTCCGAAGGAAAGCAGCATCCTCATGTACCGTAACCGTATCGCAGACCTGCAGCTTCATGTAGACGACATCCACGAGGACTACATCAAAAATGCAAAAGCGATCCTCATCTCCGGAACTGCTCTTGCAGAGAGTCCGTCCAGAGAAGCAGCGATCAAAGCAGTTATGCTTGCAAAGAAAGTAAACACAAAGATCATCTTTGATATTGATTACAGAGAATATAATTGGAAGAACGCAGATGAGATTTCCATCTACTATTCTATCATAGCAAAAGAAGCAGACATTATCATGGGCTCCAGAGAAGAGTTTGACCTTACAGAGAAGCTGATCAAAGAGGGCATGACTGACGAGGAGAGTGCAGCTTACTGGCAGGCAAAAAATGCAAAGATCGTTGTCATCAAACACGGTATGAAAGGTTCCACAGCATATACAGTTGACGGACAGAAGTTCAGCATCAAGCCTTTCCCGGTTGATGCAAGAAAAGGCTTCGGCGGCGGCGACGGATACGGCTCCGGATTCCTGTATGGACTGTACCAGGGATGGGAGATCATTGACTGTCTGGAGTTCGGTTCCGCAGAGGCATCCATGATGGTTAAGAGCAACAACTGCTCCGATTCCCTTCCGGGACCGGACGAGGTTCACGCATTCATTAAAGATGAAAAAGAAAAATTCGGCGAAATGATCGCAAGAGTATAAAGAAAAGGAGTGGAAAAAATGGCAAAGACAGTAAGAATGACAACTGCACAGGCAATTGTAAAATTCCTGGATAATCAGTACGTTTCCATGGACGGAGTGGAGACAAAATTTGTAGAAGGATTTTTCACGATCTTCGGACACGGTATTGCTGTAGGACTTGGCGAGGCACTGGATACTAACCCAGGTCAGCTGAAGGTTCTTCAGGGAAGAAATGAGCAGGGCATGTGCCACGTTGCAACCGCTTTTGCAAAACAGAGCAACCGCAAAAAAATCATTGCATGTGCTTCCTCCATCGGACCTGGAGCCGCAAACATGGTAACAGCATGTGCGACAGCAACTGTAAACAATATTCCGCTTCTTGTATTCCCGGCAGATACTTTTGCATCCCGCCAGCCTGACCCGGTTCTTCAGCAGCTGGAGCAGAGCAGCAGCCTTGCCATCAGTACAAACGATGCATTCAAGCCAGTCTGCAAATACTGGGACAGAATCACAAGACCGGAGATGGTTATGACAGCTCTTATCAACGCAATGAGAGTTCTTACAGATCCTGCTGAAACAGGCGCATGCTGTATCGCACTTTGCCAGGATGTTGAGGGTGAGTCCTTTGACTTCCCGGAGTACTTCTTCAAGAAGAGAGTACACAGGATCACAAGACCGGTTGCAGTAGACGAAGAGCTTGAAGATGTAGCTGAGGTCATCGCAGGAGCTAAGAAACCTCTTATCGTTGTCGGCGGTGGTGTTCGTTACTCAGAAGCAGGAGAAACAGTTGAGAAATTCTGTGAGGAGTTTAAGATTCCGTTCGGCGAGACACAGGCCGGAAAGAGTGCCTGCCAGTCCGGCAATCCATACTGCCTTGGCGGTATCGGTGTAACAGGAACCTATGCTTCCAATATCATCGGTAAAGACGCAGACGTGGTAATTTCTATCGGTTCCAGAATGTCTGACTTTACAACCAGCTCCAAGCATCTGTTCCAGAACGAAGATGTTCAGTTTGTAAGCATCAACAACTGCAGATTCCATGCATACAAGATGGATGCAGTAAAAGCAGTGGGCGATGCAAAAGCTACTGTAGAGGCACTTGCAGAGAAACTTCGTGCAAGAGGATATAAATCCGCATATACAGACGAGATCGAGAAAGCAAAAGCTGCATGGGATAAAGAGATGGAGCGTCTGGGAAGCATCGAGTACACAGGAGATGATTTTGAGCCGTTAATTAAGGCAAGAGATCCTCGTACAATTCCGGAGTATGTAAAGCTTACAAACGGAAAAATCACACAGACAGCAGCACTTGCAGCGATCAACAGAACAATTGATAAAAATGCAACCATTATCACAGCAGGCGGTTCTCTTCCAAGCTGTATGCAGCGTATGTGGAGAACAGACAAACGCGGCGGATATCATGCAGAGTACGGATATTCCTGCATGGGATATGAGGTTGCTGCTACCCTTGGTGTGAAATTCGCAGAGCCGGATAATGAAGTATACTGCGTAGTTGGTGACTCCAGCTTCCAGATGCTCCACAGCGAGATCATGACTATCATGCAGGAGAGGCAGAAGGTCAATATCATGGTATTTGATAACTGCGGATTCGGCTGCATCAACAACCTTGAGATGAACCATGGAATCGGAAGCCTTGCAACAGAGTTCCGTTACACAGACGGCAAGAAACCGACAGGAGACCTGATTCCTGTAGATTATGCAAAGATCGGCGAAGGCTATGGTCTGAAGACATACACCTGCCGCACCATCGAGGAGCTTGTTGATGCTCTGGAGGATGCCAAGAAACAGGAGCTTGCATGCCTCTTTGATCTCAAAGTTATCCCGAAGACCATGACAGACGGATATGAGTCCTGGTGGGATGTAGGAATTGCAACAACATCTGAGAAAGAAAGTGTAAGAAAGGCCTGCGAGGGAGTTATGAAAGGCCGTGAAGAGGCAAGACTGTACTAATCTGGGAGGTAAGAAAATGAGTAAAGTATTTGGTTATCCGGAATATGACGAAAAAGGTGAAAAGATTCTTACAACATACGATAATGAGTACAAGGCCATGATGATGGACATCCGTGTTTACCGTATGAAAGCAGGAGAGACAAAAACATTTTTAAGAGAGGGTGAGGAGACAGCAGTTCTCCTTCTCTCCGGAAATATTACCTATAAATGGAACGGAAACGAAGCTGCGGCAACCAGAAAGGACGTATTCACAGAGGGCCCATGGTGTGTTCACGGATGCACAGGAACTGAGATCACAGTTTTGGCAAATGCAGAGTCACAGATCCTTGTCCAGTGCACAAAGAATGAGAAAGATTTTGGCGCGAAACTCTACAAACCGGAAGATGCTCCATGGGGATATTCCAGCGTAGGTAAATTCGGAAACGTGGCAAAGAGAAGAGTAAATACTATCTTTGATCATGACATTTCACCGGAATCCAATATGGTACTTGGTGAGGTTCTCAATGACAGAGGAAACTGGTCCGGATATCTGCCACACAGACATCCGCAGCCGGAGACATACTTCTTCAAATTTGACCATCCGGAAGGATTCGGAGCAAGCTTTGTGGGAGATCAGGTATTCAAGAGCACTGACGAGAGCTTTTCTGCAATTCCCGGAGGAGAGCTTCATCCGCAGGCAGTTGCACCTGGATACCAGATGTACACATGCTGGATGATCCGTCACATAGATGGAAATCCGTGGCTGCAGACAGACCGCTGCGAGGATGAGAGATATACATGGCTTCATGACGCTGAGTTTTAAGAAATTGTACTGACTGAAGGGAGATTTTGACAATGGCAAGAGAATTTATTGTACCTGGAGAAATTATTTCCGGTTCCGGAGCACTGGATATGGCAGAGAGCGCACTGAAGCTCCTTGGTAAAAAAGCCCTGATCGTGACCGATAAAGTAATGATCGACCTGGGAAACTGTGCAAAAGTTGAGAAAGCTCTGACAAATCAGGGAATCGAATACAGCATTTATTCTGAGATTTCCGGTGAACCGACAGATACCATGATTGAAAAAGGACTGAAGCTTTATAAAGATGAGAACTGTGATTTCCTGGTAGCACTGGGAGGAGGAAGCCCGATCGACTCCATGAAAGCCATAGGCTCTCTGGTAGTAAATGGTGGAAATATCTCTGATTACATGGGAAAAGTGATCGATGTAAAAATGCCGCCTATGGCTGCGATTCCAACAACAGCAGGAACAGGATCTGAGGCAACTCAGTTTACTATCATCACAGACACAAAGAAAGATATCAAAATGCTTCTCAAAGGCAAAGTTCTCATGCCGGATCTTGCCATTATTGACCCGCAGTTTACCATGACAGCACCGCCTAAGATCACAGCAGCAACAGGTCTTGATGCGCTCTGCCACAGTGTAGAGGCTTATACATCCAGAAAAGCACAGACACTTTCTGATACTTTTGCGGTATCAGCAGTAAAGAGGATTTTCAAATATCTTCCGGTTGCATACAAAGACGGAAAGAATGAAGAAGCCCGTGTACAGATGTCTGTGGCAGCTCTTGAGGCTGGAATTGCATTCAACAATGCATCTGTGACCATCATCCACGGAATGAGCCGTCCGATCGGAGCACTGTTCCATGTAGCACACGGACTTTCCAATGCAATGCTTCTCAAAGAGTGTCTTACATTTGCACTTCCTGGAGCATATGACAGATTTGGAGCTCTTGGCCGTGATATCGGAGTAGCTGACGCATCCGATTCCGATCAGGAGGCTGCTGAGAAATTTCTGAAAGCAGTAGAAGCACTTGTAAAAGAGCTGGATACTCCGACCCTGGAGCAGTTTGGAATCAACAAAGAAGAATTCTTCAATGTAATTGATAAAATGGCACATGATGCTATGGACAGCGGAAGTCCGCAGAACACCATGCGTGATGTAACAGAAGAAGAAGTAAAAGAAATCTACAGAAAACTCTGGTAAAATTTGCATGTAAACCCATATTGCCAGTTAAGAAAAGACTCCGGACCGGAGAAAAAGGCTCCGGGGTCTTTTTTCCAGTTGGAAGAACGGGAGCAGCCGCAGAAGAAAGGAGGCAGATTGCCTGTGAGAAAAAAATACATCTGTATGCTGGTGGCAGTTTCAGGCCTTTTAAGTCTTTCCGGCTGCGGGCCGTCAGCAAAAAAGACAGAAGAAGAGGTAACCATTGGTGTTGTTACAAAATCAAAAAGCAGTGAATACTGGCTGTCCGTCTGTGACGGAATGGAGGATGCGGCAGAAAAATACAATGTGGATGTGGTGATTCTTTCTCCTGATGCCGAAACAGAGGAGAATGTCCAGAAAAACATGATCAGGGATCTTCTGAAAACAGATATTCAGGCACTTGCAGTTTCTCCCATAAATTCTTATGACAGTGAGACATATGTGAAAGCAGCCAGAGAAAAAGGAATCTCTGTATATGCCTGTGATACCCCTATGGAAGATTCTGATGTGCCCTATATAGGGATTGACAATGAAAAACTGGGCTATGAGCTTGGGGAAAAGCTTGCCGAAGCATTGGATCACAAGGGAAACATCGGCGTGATCGCCGGAGACTTCCAGCAAGCCGGACACAGGAAGCGTGTCGCCGGATTCGAAAAATATATGGAAAAAGAGACTGGGATAAATATAAAGATGGTTAGGAACGGCTACAGCAATATGCGTGTATCCCAGAAGGATGTGGATGAGATCCTTACGAAATACCCGGATATTGACGGAATCATGACGACCAGTGCAGTGACAGCTCTGGGACTTTCAGAAGCTGTGGAAGGGAGAGGAATCTCAATTGTTTCCGTAGATGCCCAGGAGGATGCGCTGAAAGCTGTCCAGGATGGACAGATCGTAGCGCTTGGAGCGCAGTCCGGCTATCAGATCGGTTATGAAACGATCCATTATATTGTAAAAGATCTGCAGGGAGAAGGAACAGGAGAAGATGAGATCCTGGATTCGCAGGTACTTACTACGGAAAATATCGATGCATACATAAAAGAAGACAAATATTCTTCCTCTTAAAATGTACAGACATGAAGCTGAAAGGATTTTACCAAAAATAAAACACATAATATAAAAATAGAACACAGAAAAAACAGAAATAAAATAACTTTGGCATATATTTAACAGATAGGTAAAAATAATACCGAAAAAACTAAAATTTATCACACTTTGATAATCCCTGATTTTCGATAAAATATAATCATCAAAAGGAAACCGGAAACGAAAACAAAAATGAAAAGAAAATGAAAGGGCGGGATTATTAAGATGGAGAAGAAAAAACTTTCGGTATCAACGAGGCTGTGTTATGCTGGAGGAGATGTAGGATGCAATATCGTGTTCGGAATGATCGGAACACTGCTGACACTGTTTTACACAGATTATGTAGGGATCAGTGCAGCGACAGTCGGACTTGTCATGCTGCTGTCCAGATGTTTTGACGGATTTTCGGATCTGGTAATGGGAGTAATTGTAGAGAGGACCAACTCCAAATGGGGTAAATCAAGACCATGGCTTTTATGGATGAGCGTTCCGTTTGCGCTTTCAGCAGTACTGCTTTTCACAGTACCGCATACAACTGGAATGCTTCAGTTTCTGTATCTGTTTGTGACTTATAATTTCTGTACAACCATATGCTATACGGCAATAAATCTTCCATATGGAAGCCTTTCTACAATGATGATCCGTGAGTCATCTGAAAGAGATAAACTCAGTGTTATGCGAATGGGACTTTCCCCTCTGGGAAGGATCATCGCAGCAACCTGCACGCTTCCTCTTGTAAAACTTGTCGGAAACGATCAGGCTGCATGGATCAAAGTTATGAGTGTGTGGGCAGTACTTGCGTTGGTTCTTCTGATTCTCTGCTTCTTCAGATGTGAGGAGAAAGTTCAGATCGAGGCAAGAAAGAAAGACGAGAAACTTCCGGTTCCTACAATGCTGAAAGCACTTTTCACAAACCAGTATTTCTGGTCAGTAATGCTTCTGTGGACAGTACAGAGTGTATCCTTTACGATTACAGGAACCATTCTTCCGTACTACTGTAAATATATCTTCAACAATGATACATGGATGTACAGTGCACTGTATCTTACAGAGACACTGGTTCTGGTAGCAGGAATCTTCGTCTGCTCACCGTTAATTAAGAAATTCGGAAAAAGAAACATCGCATTTGTCGGTGGATTTATCGCACTTGGAGGCCAGCTTCTGTTTTTTATGAATCCATACAGCTTCGGATTTATGGTTATGAGCTGTGTGACACGTGCAATCGGACTTGCACCGTTAAATGCAGTTGTATTCAGCATGGTCGGTGATGTAGTAGAGTTTGGACAGTGGAAACACCACATCCGTCAGGAGAGTTTGATTTTTGCAGGCGGTTCTATTGGAACAAAAGTTGGCGCAGGTCTTGCATCCGCAGTGATCACAGGTCTGTTAAGCAGTTCCGGATATGTAAGTTCTTCCACTGGAATTTCCGCACAGCCGGAGACAGCACTTGAGATGATCGTTTCCCTTTACAAATTCGGACCGATCCTCATTGCGGCAGTGATCATCGTAACACTCTTCGGATACAAACTTGACAAGATGTATCCGTCGATCATGCAGGAGCTTACCGAGCGTGAGGCACACGGACAGTTATGATCGATTTGTAACACATATATTCAACCAGAAACAGGAAATCCGGCAGGGGTAAAACGCTCCTGCTGTTTCCTGCGTTTATAGATAACAGTGGAATACGAATGTCCGCTTTACAGAAGGGAGGAGTCATATGTTAAAAAGCATCCGGGGAAAGATCATGCTGGCGATCCTGGCAGTTACCATGTTTACAGCATGTTCCATCACAGTGGTATTTTATTTAAGGGCAGCAGGAATGATCGAAGAAAACTATTCCGGAATCCTCTACGGCCGGATGCAGCAGACAGTGAAAGATCTGGACGAATCCCTGAAAGAGATATACTATGTAGATACGAGAGCAGCCTGGGATGAAGCCCTCCGGGAAAATGTCAGGTCTTATATCAGCACGAAGAATGAGGACAATCTAGAGACTGTGGCAGAGCTTCTTCGGAATCACAGCCGGGAATATAAAGATATCAATTCTCTGTATTTCGTTTTCCCGGGGGAAAAAATGGCAGTGACATCGGAAGAATTTCCGGTGAACAAGCAGGGTCTTGCAAAAAAAGATATTCAGAAGCTGGAAGAAGAGCAGGCTGACAATTCCTTCCCTGTTGTTGTGGAATCACTGATCCACGAAGGAGACAGTTTTCTTTCTGTGGTCCAGAAAGTAGAAGATGATAACGGAAATGTGCTTGGATATTTGGCAGCAGATATCAAGGAAAGAACCATTTATTATGAATATCTGGAATCCGTGAATGATGAAAAGATCACGACGATCCTGCTAGTAGACAGAAATAATGAGATCATCACCTCCGGGGATTACAGTGATCTTGGAAAAACATTTCCGGAGATTACAGACCATGATGTTCCAGATAAAAACGGATATTTCGAAGAGAATGGTGTGATCTCATTTTTCAGCAGAGGAGGATTTTCCAGCTGTGGGCTGTATCTGGAAGTGCCGAAAAAAGAAGTGCTCAGTGGACTTTCTGAAATGAGACTTTTTTTGATTGGAATTTTTGGTGCATTTTTTGTGATGGCAGTGCTGTTGGCGCTGTGGCTTTCCAGAGTTGTATGTGGGCCGCTGAAGTCCATGACTAGTACAGTGGAAAAAGTTGGTGAGGGAGATTTAAGTCTCCGTACAGAAGTGGTGACTTCAGATGAGATCGGAACTCTTGGAAAAGAGTTCAATCATATGTTAGACTATATTGAAGATCTGATAGCAAAAGTGATCGAGGAAGAACAGCAGAAAAAAGATGCGGAGTTGGAGGCTTTGCAGTATCAGATCACGCCGCATTTTATGTATAATACTCTGAACTCCATTAAATTTGCCGCATTTTTAAAAGGTGAGAAGGAGCTGGCAGGACTGATCGGGGATTTTGTGGAACTTCTTCAGGCAAGCATCAATAAAAAGGGGAGTTTTCTTTCTGTGGCAGATGAGATCCACATTCTGAAAAATTATATCCATCTTCAGGATTTTCGCTATCAGGGAAGCTTCCAGGTGGAGTATAATATTTCCGAGGAAGCATACAGCTGTTATATTCCAAGGCTGATCCTCCAGCCACTTGTGGAGAATGCGCTTCTCCATGGGATTGATATCAAGAGGCAGAAGGGAAAGATCTGGATCAGCGGAAATGTGGAGAATGGAAAACTGACTCTTGTTGTGGCAGATAACGGACGGGGAATGACCCGGGAGCAGATCCGAAATCTTTTTGACAGCCATGCAAAAAAAACAAACGGACTTTCCGCAGTGGGAGTCCCCAATGTAAAAGAACGTCTGAAGCTTTATTATGGAGAGAAAGGTGGAATGAAATACGATAGCAGTAGTGACGGTACAACAGTTACTGTCTTTCTGCCTGCGATCTACGATATACCGGAAGAAAGGAGGAGGAACTGATGTACAGAACACTTGTGGCAGACGATGATTTTCTTGTGAGAAGCTATCTTAAGACACTGGATTCCTGGGGAAAAGCAGGATATGAGATCGTGAATGATGCGGAGGATGGTGAAGAAGCCTACAACTTCCTTCGGAAAGAAAAGGTAGATGTGCTTGTGACAGATCTTTCCATGCCGGTAATGGATGGAATAGAGCTGATCAGAAGGATCAGGGAAGAAAACAGGGAGATCTACATTATCGTGCTCAGCTGCCACGATGATTTTGAATATGTAAAAGAAGCCATGCGTCTTGGCGCAGATGAATATGTGCTTAAGAACAGTCTGGACGAGGATAGCCTTTGCGAAACTCTGGAAAAATCTGCTCGTTTGATTGAGAAACGCAGAAGAAAAAGCCAGGAGCAGGCTCAGACAAGGAAACTGATCCGGTTTGGAAGCCATGCGCTGAAATACTATTTTTTCAACGGACTGATCTCCGGGACGTTGAAAGGACAGGCCCGTGAGGAGAAACGTGTGGAAGCCGGGATCACGGGAAAATTTTTTAACAGTGCTGTGATCTGCATGTTTATGGAAAAATGGGCAGAAAGGGAACGGCAGTGGACCCCACTTGAGGTTGAACAGTATTCCCACAATTTCCGGCACAGGCTTCTGGAACGGACGGAAGAACTTCTGGGAACGGAGAATAAAGCGTCCGAGGTGATCTATCTTGGCGCAGGAATCTTCTGTTGTTTTCTGGATCTCTCAGAAGACTGCAGAACATCAGTGATGCAGCAGAGACTGACAGAAGCGGCCGCCTCTTGTTACCGTCACTGTCAGGAAGATTTCTGTGAATTTGGGATCAGCGTCAGCAGTGTGTGTATGGGGGAAGAAGGAATCCGCCAGGCTTACCAGCAGGCCAGAGAGATGATGAAGATCCGTTTTTATGAGAAAAAAGATATTCTCTATTTTGAAGGCAGTAAAAAAGCTGACAGTGTTCTGCCGGAAAGTGCAGAGAAACTCGCCGGCAATATGCTTTCCATGAAGGCTGGTAATGAGCGGAAGAAAGCCGAAGAACTGTGGGAACAGGTTCTTGCAGATTGCCGTAAGCGATATACAGACGGAAGGATTCTTGTGCAGTGGCTGAAAAAAATGAACCAGACAGCAGGAATCGAAAGAGACTCCATCTGGTATGATGAGATTGAAGATATTGAGGAACTGGCAGAAAAAGGAAACTCCTGCATTGCAGAACTTTTTGCAGAAGGTGCAGAGGAAGTTCCGGAGGGGATTTCTTCTGCCGTGAAAAAAGCACTTGAGTTTATTCGGGAGCACTACGAAGAGCCGATCAGCCTTCAGGATGCGGCAGATGCGGCAGAGGTGAATCCTGCATATTTAAGTTATCTTTTCAAGCAGGAAATGGAGATCGGTTTTTCCAATTATGTACAGGAACTTCGCATTGACTGTGCGAAGAAACTTCTTTCCGGAACCAACTGCAAGGTGAAGGATGTAGCTTTGCGTTCCGGCTTTGGAGATTACCATTATTTTTCCAAAACATTTAAGAAGATCACAGGGATGAGTCCGGCGGAGTACCGGAAAGGTTCAGAGGTATCCTAAGGCGTATCAGCGGGGCGAAAGAAAGCGTGAGACAAAAAGCAATACAAAAGTCCGCTTTACAGAAAGACGAGGAACAAGACCATGGGCGTAACCATTAGACAGATTGCAGAGGCTGCAGGTGTTTCCAGAGGAACAGTTGACAGAGCACTGAATAACAGAGGAAGGATCAGACCGGAAGTGGCAGAACGGGTACGGCAGATCGCAGAGGAGATGGGGTATAAACCCAATCAGCTGGGACGTGCGCTGTCCATGAGCAGAAATAACATTAAGATCGGCGTGATCCTTCAGGGGGCAGAGACTCCTTTTATGAAAGAAGTTATGAAGGGCATTGAGGAGGCCGGAGCGGAAGTTGATAATCTGGGAGGCACGGTGCTGATCCATACCATTGAGCATCAAAGTGCAGAGGATGTTCTTCTTGCCATGGAAAAAATGCGGCAGGAAGAAGTCAGCGGCATTGCAATGGTTCCTCTTGAAGCCGAAGAGGTGAAGAAAGAAATCAACCGGTTTGTGGAAGAGTACCATATTCCTGTGGTGACTTTTACTTCTGATGTGGAGGATACAAAGCGACTGTGTTTTGTGGGGCAGAATGGTGTGCAGTGCGGTCGTGCGGCTGCAGGTCTTATGGGAGAACTTACCGGGGGAAAGGGCAGAGTTGCAATTATCTCCGGCTACAGCACCAATACTTCGCTCAGCAGTCGTGTGGCAGGATTCCAGTCTGAGATAAAGAAAAAATATCCGGGGATCAAAATCATCGGGCCGGAATATTGTTTTGAGGAAAATGCCCTGGCAAAAGAGGTTGCAGAGAAAATATTTAAAGACGTTCCGGATCTTGAAGGAATATATCTCACATCTCATGGTGAAGAAGGTGTCTGCCAGGCCATTGCAGAGACAGGAAAGACGGGACAGATAAAAATGATAGCAAATGATTTTATGGGACGGAACTATGAACTGATGAGAGAAGGTTTTATTCATTTCCTTATTGGACAGGATGCCAGGATACAGGGATATGAACCTGTGATGATCCTGTTCCGGCTGCTTTTCAATGGAGAGAAACCGGATCGGGAGAAGCTGTTTACGGAAATATATATAAGAAATGAGTATACGATTCCGGAGAGGAGACGCTGAATATGGCGTCTCTTTTTTATATGTGCAGTTATTTCTGTGCGAAAGAAAAAATGGATATGTATTGGATATATTATGGCAAACTAAACCTAAAAATATTACATATTTTGGCTAAAAATAGTTCTCGTCATTTTTAATAGAAAAAAGATGGTAATATTGTTCAATATTAGGTCTTGCGATTTATGGTATGCGATGATATTATATTAAACATAAAGAGCGTGTTCGGACACGCAAAGAGAACACATTGGGAAAATAAATCAAAAGGAGATCAAAAAATGATTAAAGTTGGTATTATCGGAGCAGGAAGAATTGGAAGAGTTCACATCACCAGTATCACAACAAGAGTGCCGGATGCAGTGATCAAGACAGTAGCAGATCCGTTTTTAAATGACGAGACAGCTGCATGGGCTAAGAGCATGGGCGTTGAGCACACAACGAAAGATTACAAGGAGATCATCAATGATCCGGAGATTTCCGCAGTGCTGATCTGTTCTTCTACAGATACACATTCTCCGATCTCTGTTGAAGCGATCAAAGCCGGAAAACATGTATTCTGCGAAAAACCGATCGATCATGATATCGCTAAGATCAAAGAAGTTATTGATGCGCTTGAAGGTACAAACCTGAAATATCAGGTAGGTTTCAACAGAAGATTTGATCACAACTTTGAGTCTCTTCAGCAAGCTGTTGCAGCTGGTAAGGTTGGTAAACCGGAGATCATCAAGATCACATCCCGCGATCCTGAGCCGCCAAGCATTGACTATGTTAAAGTTTCCGGAGGAATGTTCCTGGATATGACAATCCATGATTTCGATATGGTTCGTTACCTTGCAGGCTGCGATGCAACAGAGGTTTATGTACAGAGCGCGAACCTTGTTGATCCGGCTATCGGCGAAGCAGGAGATGTTGATACAGCTGTTATCACACTTCAGATGGAGAACGGAGCGATCGCAGTAATTGATAACTGCAGAAGAGCTTCCTATGGATACGATCAGAGAGCAGAAGTATTCGGTTCTGACGGAATGGCTGCAATCTCCAACGACAGCCAGTCTTCTACAGTGATCAGCAATGCAGAGGGCGTTACCGGTGAGAAACCAATGTTCTTCTTCCTTGAGAGATACATGGATGCTTACGGTAAAGAAGTTGCAGCATTTATTGATGCTATCGTAAATGACAAAGAGACACCACTCAATGTATACGATGGACTGAAACCGGTATTAATGGGACTTGCTGCCAAGAAATCAAGCGAGGAGCACAGACCTGTTAAAATTTCCGAGATTATGGAATAATCGAGATAATAAAGGAGAATTGACTGATGTTTGATAAGAATAAAGTAAAACTTGGAATTGCACCAATCGCATGGACCAATGATGATATGCCAGATCTTGGCAAGGAGAATACTTTTGAGCAGTGCGTCAGTGAGATGGCACTTGCAGGATTTACAGGTTCTGAAGTCGGAAACAAATATCCGAAAGATCCGGAAGTCCTTAAGAAAGCTCTTGAGCTTCGCGGTGTTGAGATATGCAACCAGTGGTTCTCAAGCTTCCTTATCACAAAATCATTTGAGGAGGTAGAGAAAGAGTTCCGTGCACAGCTTACATTCCTGAAAGCTATGGGAGCGAAGGTGATCGGTGCTTCCGAGCAGAGCCACAGTGTTCAGGGACAGCTGGATACTCCAATCTTCGGCCATAAATATGTAATGAATGATGAAGAGTGGGATACATTCTGTACAGGAATGAACAAGCTTGGCAAGATTGCAAAGGAAGAGTATGGTATTGCACTTACCTTCCATCATCATATGGGAACTGTCGTACAGAGCCTTGAGGAAGTTGACCGTATGATGGAGAATACAGATCCTGAATATGTAAGCCTTCTTTTTGATACAGGCCATTTTACATACTGTGGAGAAGATCCACTGGAAGTTGTAAAGAAATATGTACACAGAATCAAACATGTACATCTGAAAGATATCCGTCCGGAAGTTGTTGAGCAGGTTAAGAAAGAGAACATGAGCTTCCTTGCTGGTGTAAGAGCCGGTGCTTTCACAATTCCTGGAGATGGATGCATCAATTACGATCCGATTTTCAAGGTTCTTGAAGATGCAGGATACGAAGGATACATGGTCGTAGAGGCAGAGCAGGATCCGGCTAAGGCTAATCCGCTTGAATATGCGATCCGTGCAAGAAAATTCATCGCAGAAAAAACAGGACTGTAATTAAGAAATAAAAATCAAACGGAAAAAGCGGTATCGGCCATAAGTGCGTGGACACCGCTTTTTCTGTAAACAGTGTACGATAAACAGGACAGGAGGATCATCATGGCACTTGTAAAAATGAAAGATCTGCTGAAGCGTGCCGAGGAGAAAAATATTGGATGTGGTGCTTTCAGCGTTGGTAATATGGAAATGGTGAAAGGTGCGATCCGCGCTGCTGAGGAGCTGGAAACACCGATCATCCTCCAGATCGCGGAGGTTCGTCTTAAGAATTCCCCTCTTCATCTGATGGGACCGATGATGGTACAGGCTGCAAAAGAGGCTAAGGTGGATGTGGCTGTCCACCTGGATCACGGTCTTACTTTTGAGACTGTTGACAAGGCTCTGGAGCTTGGATTTACCTCTGTAATGCTGGATGCGTCCACACTTCCTTTTGAGGAAAATATTGCAAAAGTGAAGACTGTTGTGGAGAAGGCGCAGAAGTATGGTGCAACTGTAGAGGCAGAGCTTGGCCTGGTAGGTGGAAGTGAAGATGGAAGCTGTGATCATGGAATCCGCTGCACAGATCCGGATGATGCAGTTGTTTATGCAAGAGAGACAGGAATTGATGCACTTGCAGTTGCCATTGGTAATGCTCACGGAAATTATCCGGTAGCACCGACACTTGCTTTTGATGTTCTTGAGAAAATCCATGAAAAAGTTGATATCCCACTGGTACTTCATGGCGGAAGCGGTATCACAGACAAAGATTTTCAGAGAGCGATCTCCCTTGGAATCCGCAAGGTGAATATTGCAACAGCAAGTTTTAACAGCCTGACTGCTCATGTGGAGAAATATATGGCTTCCACAGACAAGCATAATTTCTTTGACCTTAATGAGGCAATGGTGCAGGGAACCTATGAGAATGTGAAGAGACATATTCTTGTATTTAACGAGCAGTATCAGAAATAAAGGATTTCCCCCGAAACCTTGTAAAAAAAGACAAGGTCTGTTAAGATGTTCTCAGTGAAAATACTGGGAACATCTTTTTTGTGCCCGTGAAAGAGGAGAGATAATAATGGAGCAGAAAGAACAGGTCTGTTCAGTTGCGAAAAAGTGTGGTGGCTGTCGTTATCAGGGCGTATCATATGAAGAACAGCTTCGCAAAAAACAGAGATATACAGAAGGACTTCTGAAGAAATTCGGCAAAGTTGAGCCAATTATTGGTATGGAGGATCCCTATTATTATAGAAATAAAGTTCACGCAGCTTTCGGACGTGACAGAAAGGGTAATATTATTTCCGGAATTTATGAGGAGAGAAGCCACCACATTGTTTCTGTGGATGATTGTATGATTGAGGACAAAAAGAGCCAGGAGATCATCCGTACCATTAGGGGAATGCTGAAATCATTTAAGATCAAGACTTATGATGAGGATACAGGATACGGACTGCTTCGACATGTGCTTGTGAGAAGAGGTTTTTCCACAGGGGAGATCATGGTGGTGCTGGTAACAGTTTCTCCGATCTTTCCATCCAAGAATAATTTTGTGAAAGCTTTGAGAAAAGAACATCCGGAGATCACTACAGTTGTCTTGAATGTAAATGACAGGCAGACCAGCATGGTGCTTGGAGAAAGGAATATTGTACTTTATGGTCCCGGATTTATAAAAGACCGTCTTATGGGACTGACATTCCGTATTTCCCCGTCTTCATTCTATCAGGTGAATCCTGTGCAGACAGAAGTTCTTTATGGTAAAGCCATGGAGTTTGCCGGCATGACAGGGAAAGAGCGCGTGGTCGATGCTTACTGTGGAACGGGAACTATCGGAATCATTGCATCCAGAAATGCAAGGGATGTGATCGGTGTGGAACTGAACCGGGATGCTATCCGTGATGCCAGAATGAATGCAAGAGAGAATAAGATCCGTAATGTTCGCTTTGTTCCGGGAGATGCAGGCTGGTTTATGGAAGGAATGGCAGCGGAAGGGGAGAAGGTTGACGTTGTTCTTATGGATCCGCCCCGTGCAGGCAGTGACCGCAAATTCCTGCACTCTTTATTAACCCTTTCACCGGATAAGATCGTTTACGTATCCTGTAACCCGGAGACCCTGGCAAGAGATCTTGCATATCTTACAAAAAGAGATTATCAGGTAAAGAAGATCCAGCCTGTAGATATGTTTCCTGTCACAGATTCTATAGAAACCGTTGTTTTGCTGGGCAACCGGAGAAACAGACCACAAAGATGAAATGAAATATTTCAAGGGTATTTCAGAACGATATAAAATATGTTGAACAGAAAATAAACAGGCATCTGCTAAGAAACGGGTTTGATAACCGGTTCCGGAGCAGATACCTGTTTTTATATGACTTTTTCAGACTTTCGGAAGCTCGCAGTGATATGCGATGCCAAGTGGTGTGACAAGAAGAGGATGTACAGGTCTGTATACAGGAAGCTTCAGTTTCTTCTCAAATACAGTTGTGAATTCCCTGAACATGCAGGAGCCGCCTACAACGTAGACCGCAGGAACCTGGTAGCCCTGCAGGAATTTTTCTGTGATGACCGCCATTTTTTCTACGGTGGCTTTGATCACCGGAAAGATCTCGGCTTCTTTTTCCGGTGTGGTCTTGAGAACTTCGGCTTCCTCGTAAGGAATCTTATAGTGGCCGGCTACAGTCATGGTCATATGGCTGCCGCCTGTAGCCTCGTCATCTGTGTAGATCACTTTTCCGTCTTTCAGGATGCTGATGCCGGTTGTGCCGCCGCCCACGTCCACAACGGCGCCGTCTGTGATCTTTAACACAGCAGCTGCAGCAGTTGGCTCATCAACGATTTTTGTAACTTCCAGTCCTGCTCCTTCCAGAACATAGCCGATGCTCTTGATGCTCCCTTCGGAAACTCCGGGTGGGATGGCAGCAGCTCCGTAAAGGAGTTCTGTGCCAAGTTTTTCCTCAAGATCCTGTTTGAGTTTCGTTACAAGCTGAACAGATTCGTAATAGTTTACGATTACGCCGTCCCGGATTGCATGGGAAGGTGCGGAAGCTCCGGCAACAGGACGGTTGTTGCGGTCAACAACTGCAAGGACAGTGTTGGCTGTACCAAGGTCAACGCCGACTTTAAGCCGTCCGCGGAATTTTTTGCATTCACCTGTCTGTACAAGCTCTGCGAAATTGGACAGAGTTCTGTTTTTTAATTCCATTTAAAAAATCTCCTTTAATAATTACGTCCTGTGAATATGGCAACAGATCTTGGGCGCATGCAGAATTCATGTTCAATGCGCGGTGCCTGATCTTCCTTGTAGAAATAACGGCCGTCTCCGTCACCAAAGGTATTGACGCAGAGATACCATGCGCCGGGACGGGCCAGATCCGGGAGGGTGATGGTCACATCTTCCCAGTAAGCGTTGATGGCAATGTAGATCAGGTCATCAGCACCTTTTGTTTTGTCATAGCCTGCAAAACTTACGGCAAATGTATGGGCATCTCTTGGAATGGTTACATCTCTTGCATCGATATTGTGAGTGTGGATGTTCTCCATGCCGCAGACAGCGTTTGGAAGCTTGCGGGAGATAACCGGGTGATTTTTTCGGAACTGGATCATATATTTGAAAAATTCAAAAAGATCATGATTTTTCTCCAGAAGGTTCCAGTTGATCCAGGAAGTTTCATTATCCTGGCAGTAAGTATTGTTATTTCCACGTTTGGTATTTCCAAATTCATCACCAGCAAGGAACATCGGTGTTCCGCGGCTTGACATCAGTACGGCGCAGGCATTTCTGATCATGCGGAAACGCAGGGAAAGTACTTCCGGATTGATGGACTCTCCCTCTTCACCGCAGTTCCAGCTGCGGTTGTCGTTGGAACCGTCTGTATTGTTCCATCCGTTTGCCTCGTTGTGTTTCTCATTGTAGGAATAAAGATCATACATGGTAAAACCGTCGTGGCAGGTAAGGAAATTGACACAGGAATTGTAGCCTGCATAATTGTCGTTATGGTCAGAGTAGAATCCACCGTAAAGATCACCGGAGCCGGAAATACTCCATGCTGCATCCCAGGCATTCCAGAAATCACCTTTCAGGAAGGAGCGGAGACAGTCGCGGTAACGGCCGTTCCACTCAGCCCATCTGCGGCTGGCAGGGAAAGAACCTACCTGATACAGTCCGCCGGCGTCCCATGCCTCGGCAATCAGCTTGACATTTCGAAGTACCGGGTCATAGGCAAGAAGCTCCAGAAGCGGTGGATTGTTAAGAGGAGAACCATCCTCATGTCTTCCAAGGATACTGGCAAGGTCAAAACGGAAACCATCCACACGGTAGTTGATGGTCCAGTAGCGTAAGCATTCCAGGATCATCTGACGGACGATGGGGTGGTTGCAGTTTAATGTATTTCCGCAGCCGCTGAAATTGTAGTAATTTCCCTCCGGGGTAAGCATATAATAAACTTTATTGTCAAATCCTTTAAAGCAGAAAGTTCTTCCAAGTTCATTACCCTCAGCTGTGTGGTTGAAAACAACGTCCAGGATGACTTCGATCCCATTCTCGTGGAGCTCGCGGATGAGTTCTTTCAGCTCGGTTCCTTCACAGTTATGCTCGGCCTTGGAAGCGTAGCTGGTGTTTGGAGAGAAGAAATTGACGGAATTGTATCCCCAGTATTCAAGGAGACGTCTGCCATTTACAGTACGGGCATTCATGTTCTCATCGAACTCGAAGATCGGCATGAGCTCTACAGCGTTGATTCCCAGTTCTTTCAGATAAGGAATCTTTTCCCGGAGGCCTGCGAATGTTCCAGGATGAGTAACACCGGAAGAGGAGTCCTGTGTAAATCCGCGGACATGAAGCTCGTAGATGATAAGATCGCTGATCTTACGTGTGGACTGGGGCATGTCTTCCCAGTCAAAAGTTTCACGTACAACGCGGGCGTGGTAGCTTCCGATCTTTTGCTGACCCCATTCACGCTGGCCTGCAACAGCCTTGGCATAAGGGTCAAGAAGAACTTTTGTCTTATCGAAAATATGACCTTTTTCCGGTTCATAAGGACCGTCAACATGATATCCATACTCCAGATCCTCGATGTCCAGCCCCATGACGATCATGGAATAGACATCACCGATACGACAGGCGTTAGGAAACGGAAGAACTGCGAAAGGCTCTTCTTCACCGGAGTGGAAAAGAAGAAGTTCACAGGATGTACCGTGACGGGTATGTGCGGTAAAGTTAACTCCATTGGAAAGAGGAGTAGCACCATTTAATTCAAAAAGACCGGGACGCACAGGAAATCCCGCGATAATATCTGTTGGCCGGGAAGTCAGTGTATTCTCAGAAAGCAGAGTCTGATTCTTTGTTTTCATTTCCGGTATCCTCCTTGGTAATATATATATGGCAGAAGATGACCTGCCGGATAGTCACAAAAAATATTATAACTTATTTTCTGAAAAAAGTACAGGTTGCGTCAGGCAAAGTTGACAGATAATACAGAAATATGGTAAAAGCTTGTATTAGGACGAGGTGAAAATATGAATGACAAAGAGAAAAAAGAACTCCTGGGTGTTTTAAAAAGAAGCCGGCTGTGCAGGAATCTTGAAGAAGGTGAGATGGAAAGACTGCTGGTAAAAGAAGGAACAGTGAGATCTTTTTCCAGGGGAGAACGGGTTTTTCAGGAAACAGACCGACCCGAAGCAGTATATGTTCTACTTGACGGCAGCGTGATCATTGCAAAGGAGACTTTTTCCGGAAAGAGGATCCTTCTGACACAGCTGGAAATGTCAGGGGTTCTGTTCGGGGAAGTATATGCTTTTATGGAAAAATCCTCTTATGATATGTATGTGGAAGCAGCAGAGAAGACACAGGTACTGATACTGGATAATCAGATTTTTAGAGAAAAAGGGGATGTTTTGAGCAGAAAACTCCGTGAAAATCTTCTTGAGGTTTTTGCAGAGAAGGCTTACAATATGAACCAGAAGCTTCGGATTCTGGGAAGCGGTACTTTGCGGGAGAGGATTGTCCGTTTTCTTGTGGAGTGCCAGGATAGTGAAGGCGTGATCCATATGAGCCTGTCCAGAGAAGAGATGGCAGATTATCTGAATATCACCAGACCATCTCTTTCAAGGGAACTGGGAAAGATGCAGGAAGAAGGAATCCTGGAATTATCCAGGCGGCAGATCCTTGTGAAAGATCAGGAAAAACTTGAATTTTATCTCTGAGCGTAACGTATGTTACCGAATATTTTCGCTGGTTTTTATATGATATGGCTGTAAAACAGATAACAGTTATAACACATATGGAAATCAGGGAGAGATGATATTATGATAAGAAAGATCGTGCACATTAATGAAGAGAAATGTAACGGCTGTGGAGCCTGTGCAGCTGCCTGCCATGAAGGAGCCATTGCCATGACAGATGGCAAGGCAAAACTGATCCGGGATGATTACTGCGACGGGTTGGGAGACTGCCTTCCGGTCTGCCCTGCAGATGCGATCCGTATCATAGAGCGTGAAGCAGCAGATTATGATATGGAAGCGGTAGAACAGAGAATGAAGCTTAAAAAAGAGAAAACTTCCGGAGGCCTGGCTGCACATGTATGCCCTGGAAGTATGGCAAGAAGCCTGAAACCGAAACAGGAACAGCCGGCTTTATCAGAGAAACAGAGAACAGACACAGTCCCTGATATGGGACAGCAGAGCTGCCTTGGCCAGTGGCCAGTGCAGATTAAATTAGTTCCTGTAAATGCACCATATTTTGAAAATGCACAGCTTCTGATCGCGGCAGACTGCACAGCATATGCCTACGCAGGATTTCATGAGAGATTCATAAAAGATCATGTAACACTGATCGGATGCCCTAAACTTGATGAGGGAGATTATGCAGACAAGCTTACGGAAATCATACGGAATAATTCCATCCGCAGTATCTGCATCGTTCGTATGGAAGTTCCCTGTTGCGGAGGCATTGAGAAAGCAGTGATCCGCGCCATGCAGAGAAGCGGAAAGATGATCCCGTGGCAGGTAGTTATCATCGCACGTGACGGCACGATCAGAGAGGAGCTGTAAGGAAAGGAATAAAAACAGCATGAGTGAAGAAACACTGGAGATTTCTTATGACCAGGTAGAAAAAGAGCGGGAGAAATATCTTCTGGTTGATACCCGCGATAAAGTAACTATTGAATACGGAATGATCCCGGGAGCTATTTCTGTCCCGGAACCGGATCTTAAAGAGAGGGCAGAAGAGCTGAAGGGAGAAAAAATTCCTGTTCTTTACTGCACGAGAGGACTTTTCAGCCAGGAGGGAGCTCAGATGCTCCGTGAAAAAGGTATTCCTGCCCTCAGTTTAAAGGGCGGTTATACAGGATGGCTTTTTGAGCAGATGCAGAAAGATATGTCCAATAAAGAGGATAGTGATCTGAGTGAAGAAGAAGCACTGGAACAGCGCAGAAAGGATATTGAGCTGAGTATCCGTAAGAAATTCCACAAGCAGCTGTTTTCCAGATTTGCCAGAGGAATCAATGATTATGAGCTGGTGAAGCCGGGAGACAAGATTGCTGTTTGTATCTCAGGCGGCAAGGATTCCATGCTTATGGCAAAACTCTTCCAGGAATTAAAACGTCACAACAAGTTTCCGTTTGAACTGGTATTCCTTGTGATGGATCCTGGTTATAATGAAGCGAACCGTGCCATAATCGAGCATAATGCAAAGCTCCTGGGAATCCCGATCACGGTTTTTGAGACAGAGATCTTTGATGCTGTCTACAATATTGAGAAATCTCCTTGTTATCTCTGTGCCCGCATGAGAAGAGGATATCTTTACAGCAAGGCGAAAGAACTGGGATGCAACAAGATAGCACTTGGGCATCACTACGATGATGTGATCGAGACCATTCTTATGGGAATGCTTTACGGAGCGCAGGTTCAGACGATGATGCCGAAACTTCACAGTACCAATTTCGAAGGAATGCAGCTGATCCGTCCCATGTATCTGATCAGGGAAGCTGATATCAAGCACTGGAGAGATTATAATGATCTTCATTTTATCCAGTGTGCATGTAAGTTTACAGATACATGTACAACATGCCGTACAGACGGTACCAGTGTTTCCAAGCGTATGGAGATCAAGAATCTGATCGCAGAGTTAAAGAAAGTTAATCCACATGTTGAGAGTAATATTTTCCGGAGTGTGGAGAATGTTAATCTTCATACTGTGATCGCTTATAAAAAAGATGGTGTGAAACATTCCTTCCTGGAAGGTTATGATGACTGACGTGCATGCGTCTTTTCGCGCTGTTTTGTAAGATCATAATATTCGCCGGAAATGATCCCCCGGCAGGAGAGTGCCTCGAAAGTATTCTGCTGTTCGGGGGTCATTTTCATTCCAATCGTAGAGTTTACATCTGTCAGGACGCAGCCTGTTTTTTCCACCAGCCAGAAGAGGGCGGAATCATCTTCCGGTATCATCTTCCAGAGTTCATTTTCGGTATATGGCAAAAGGGACATAAGGGTTTTTAAGTGTCCGTCCTGGATCAGGCGGTAATCTCCGTCAGGCATGATGATGCCGTCCCCGTAAAGTTCTTTTTTCTGTTCCATTTTATTCAGAAGTTCTTCTGTGAGTTTCATGATCTTCTCCTTGCTTTTTTGCTGTTTGGCACGGCTTTGTTCTACTGTTTTCAATGAAGTTAAAAAAATAACAATAGGCGCATTTATTGTATGTATCAGTGGGAAAAATGTCAATAGTCTGAGCTGTGTTTTCATATTTTTTTGAGAAGATTTATTATAGTGTAAAATGTTGAATTTGCAAAATTACGTTAAATCAAGGAGAAATTCATCGTAAAACAGAAATGAATGTGATATAATATAAATATTCAAATAATTTCAGGAAGGACGATGCAGATGTTAAAAAACTGGAACCCGGAGCAGATTCCGGAAAAAGAAGATGTCAAGGTACGGCTCAGTACTGCAAGAGCGAGATTATATGAACTGCAGATGGCTCTTAAGGAGCATAAGATCCCGGTGATCGTTCTGTTTGAGGGATGGGGAGCTTCCGGAAAAGGAAGTACCATAAGCAAGGTCATCAAGAATATTGATCCGCGTTTTTTCAAAGTTGCTACCATGTCGGCTCCAACAGAGGAAGATTTAAGGAGACCGTTTCTTTACCGGTATTTCAAGGAAATTCCGGAAAATGGCAAATTCACATTTCTGGATTCCGGATGGATGGACCAGACCTGCCGCGACCGTATGGACAAGAAACTGAAAGGTGACAGTTATGTGAAGCGGATCGACAGTATTCGCAGATTTGAGCGTCAGCTGACTGATAACGGATATGTTCTCCTGAAATTTTTTATGCAGATCGACCGTAAAGAACAGGAGAAACGAATGGAATATCTCCTGGAGAGCAAGGATACGCGCTGGAGAGTGAATGAATATGATCTCTGGCAAAATGATCATTATAAAAAATGCAGAAAAATTTTTGATCAGTATATGAGAGATACCAATACTTCCTCTGCGCCATGGTATATCATAGATGCCAGTGACCGGAAATGGGCAGAGCTGCAGGTACTGGAGACGATGATCGGCAATATTGAGATCGCTATGGAAAACAGCAAACATTCGGTTCCGATCCTGCAGAATGTTTTCCCACTGGTGGAGATGCCAAAGCTCAATGAGATCCCGCTTGAAGGAAAAGAAGTGGAAGAGGAGCAGTACAAGGCAGAGCTTAAGGAACTGCAGGCGAAGCTTGGAAGTCTTCACAACCGTCTGTACAGAAAGAGAGTTCCTGTGATCATTACCTATGAAGGATGGGATGCAGCAGGCAAGGGAGGCAATATCAAGCGGATCACAGAGGCGCTTGATCCTCGCGGTTTTGAGGTGCATCCGATCGCAAGCCCGGAGCCGCATGAGAAGGCCCGTCATTATCTGTGGCGTTTCTGGACAAGGCTTCCGAAAAATGGCCATATCGCTGTTTTTGACAGAACCTGGTACGGCAGGGTGATGGTTGAGAGACTGGAAGGGTTCTGCAGTGAGAATGACTGGCGGCGTGCATATAATGAAATCAATGAATTCGAGAAAGAACTTTCAGACTGGGGAGCAGTGATCGTGAAATTCTGGGTGCAGATTGATAAGGATACCCAGCTTGCCAGATTTAATGATAGGCAGAATAATCCGGAAAAACGCTGGAAGATCACAGATGAGGACTGGAGAAACCGCGAGAAGTGGGATCAGTATGAGGTTGCAGTGGATGAGATGCTGCAGAAAACAAGTACAACATACGCACCATGGCATATCCTTGAGTCCGTAGATAAAAAGTATGCAAGACTGAAGGCTCTTCGTATTGTGATAGAGGAGATTGAGAAGGCGTTGAAATAGTGTGCTGGATCGATGAATAAGGATTTGAATGGATGGCCTTTAGTGATATTTTGCGGCTGATAGAACCCCGAAATGACAGCTGATTTGAGATGAAACAGAATGCGGCAAGATGTATGGGAGAATATACATCTTGTCGCATTTTACTGCTTTGGGAAACTGGTAGTGAAATCTAATTTCTCAGATAATTCCGCATACAACGCAGCGCATTTTTTTCCAGGCGGCTGACCTGGGCCTGGGAGATGCCAATCTCTTCAGCGACTTCCATCTGGGTTTTTCCCTCGTAGAAGCGAAGGTCAATGATGTGCCGTTCCCGTTCACCAAGACGAGAAATGGCATCCCTGAGGGAAATATCCTCGATCCAGTGTTCCTCCCGGTTCTTTTTGTCACTGATCTGGTCCATCACATACAGGGTGTCCCCGCCTTCGGAATACACAGGCTCAAAAAGGCTCACAGGGCTCTGGATCGCATCCATTGCATAGACGATCATCTCTTTGTCAATGCCGATTTCCTGAGCAATCTCCGCAATGGTAGGCTCTTTAAGATGCTGACGCATATAATTTTCCCTGGTATAAATGGTTTTATAGGCGATATCCCGCAGAGAGCGGCTGACACGTATGCTGTTGTTATCCCGGAGATATCTGCGGATCTCACCGATGATCATAGGTACAGCGTACGTTGAGAATTTTACCTGAAGGGTAGTGTCGAAATTGTCGATAGCTTTGATCAGACCGATACAGCCGATCTGAAAAAGGTCATCTGGGTTTTCACTGCTGTTCTGAAAACGGCGGATCACGCTTAAAACAAGCCGCAGATTACCTTTGATGTACAATTCTCTGGCTTCGTTATCACCAGCTTTGATTCTTTTGAAGAGTTCCTCCTTTTCTTCCTGTTTAAGAACCGGAAGTGTTGAGGTATTTACTCCGCAGATTTCAACTTTGTTCAGTGCCATCTTCGAATCCTCCTTGTCTTGTCAGTACATTAAGATGATTCTCAGAGGGCAGGTGAAATATACTTTTTCCGGAGAAATATAAAAAATAAAGGGCCTTGACAGGGAGAAATAAGCGGAAAGTTCCTTATTCTCCGGAGAGCCTTTTTTCATCCCGGAAATCCACAAGTATGATATCTTCTCCGATCTGACGGATGCAGTCCCAGGGGATGATGCATTCACTTTCTCTGGAAAAACACCAGCAGAATTTTCCTGGCCCGGGCATGACGAGAGCTTTCAGCCGGGCAGTTTCACAACAGAATTCCACATCAACAGGGCAGCCAAGGCTGCGGCAGGTGTGGATATTGATCACTTCTTTCTGTTTCAGTTCGCAGATACGCATAAAATTCATCACCTGGTATGATTTTATGGAAAATAGCTAAAATTTATGCAAGTCCAATTATTGACACATTATATAAATTTATTTTATAATAAAATCAAGTTTAACAATAAATGATATGGTGATTTGAATAATATGCTGTTGGTCACGAGGTGAACAATAACAAATATGGATTCTGAAAGGGGAGAGTTCTATGAGATGTCCGTTCTGTAACCAGGATAATACAAGAGTTGTAGATTCCAGACCTGTGGAGGATACCAATTCCATCCGCCGCCGCCGACTCTGTGATGCCTGTGGGAAGAGATTTACTACATATGAGAAAGTGGAGACGATTCCGCTGACTGTGATCAAGAAAGATCAGAACCGAGAGAGCTATAAGCGTTCCAAGATTCAGGACGGAGTTCTGCGCGCCTGTTATAAGAGACCGATTCCCATTGAAAGGGTGGAGGAGATGATCGACTCCATAGAGGGAGATATTTTCCGTTCTGAAGACCGAGAGATCAGCAGTACCAAGATCGGAGAGATCGTCATGGAACACCTGAAGGATCTGGATGCAGTTGCATACGTGCGTTTTGCATCAGTGTACAGGGAATTTAAGGATGTCAGCACTTTTATGGATGAACTGAAGAAGCTGATCAATTAACCGGATCAGGGAAGCCCTCTGCCAGGCTGCAAAAATCAATAAGAAATAAGAGAAGAGAACCGGCTGTCTGTGGATGGCCGGATTTTTAATACTATTCGGTCATAAAAAACAGGATCGCAGGGGAAATCCCTCTGCGATCCTGTTGTAAAATTTTACGTTAAAGGTTCAGGAAACATAAAAATCAAACAATACCCTGAGCTTTCATAGCGTCGACAACTTTCTCGAATCCGGCGATGTTAGCGCCTACAACATAGTTGTCTTCCATGCCGTAACGTTTAGCGGCGTCATCAGCTTTATGGAAAATGTCGATCATGATGTTGTGAAGCTTCTCATCAACTTCTTCTCTTGTCCAGGAAAGTCTCATGGAGTTCTGGCTCATCTCCAGTGCAGATGTGGCAACACCGCCAGCGTTTGCGGCTTTACCAGGCATGAAGAGAACACCGTTCTCCTGAAGGTATGTTGTTGCATCAAGAGTAGTAGGCATGTTAGCACCCTCAACTACATACTTGCAGCCGTTTGCAACAAGTGTTTTAGCTCCGTCAAGGCCAAGCTCGTTCTGCGTAGCGCATGGAAGATAGATATCACACTTGATGTTCCAGATGCCAAGTCCCTCTGTGTAAGTAGCACCTTCAACACGGTCAGCGTATTCTTTGATACGTCCACGTTTAACTTCTTTAATGTCTTTTACTACGTCAAGGTTGATTCCGTTCGGATCATAGATATATCCGTTGGAGTCATTCATTGCAACAACTTTGGCACCAAGCTGTGTAGCTTTTTCAACAGCGTAGATAGCTACGTTACCGGAACCTGTTACAACGATTGTTTTTCCCTCTACGGAATCATTGTGAGCCTTAGCGATCTCGTTGAGCATGTATACAACACCATAACCGGTAGCCTCTGTACGGATCAGGGAACCGCCAAAGGAGAGACCTTTACCTGTGAGCACACCCTCATAGAGTCCGCGGATTCTCTTGTACTGTCCGAAGAGATATCCGATCTCACGTCCGCCAACACCGATATCACCAGCCGGTACATCTGTGTCTGCACCGATATATTTACAAAGCTCTGTCATAAAGCTCTGGCAGAATGCCATAACCTCTCTGTCAGATTTACCTTTAGGATCGAAGTTGGAGCCACCTTTTCCGCCGCCGATCGGAAGACCTGTAAGAGAGTTTTTGAAGATCTGCTCAAAACCAAGGAATTTCAGGATACCCTGATTTACAGAAGGATGGAATCTCAAGCCGCCCTTGTATGGTCCGATCGCACTGTTGAACTGGACACGGTATCCCTTGTTAACCTGTACAGTTCCGTTGTCATCGATCCACGGTACTTTGAAGGAGATGATTCTCTCTGGCTCTACAAGACGCTCAAGAATGGAAAGTTTACGATACTCTTCCTCATTTTTGTCAATTACGACTTTAAGGGAGTCAAGAACTTCCTTAACTGCCTGATGGAATTCTGGCTCGCCAGGATTCTGTGCTACAACTCTTTCATAAACTTCTTCTGTGTAAGACATAGTTGTTTCCTCCTCATCACGTATTGAATTGTGTTTGAAATATAAATTCGAGTGCTATTATACATTAACATGCTAAAAAAGGGAAGTGCTAAAATAAAATTTTTTAAATTTTTATTTCTTGCGTTGAGGGAGCAAATGTGAGAAGATATAGAAATAAATATTTTTTGACTATGAACACAAAAAGTTAAAATAATAGTGAAAATAGGTAAAGGAGTGGTTTTTATGAGAACATTCGGGAAATCATCAAAGCTTGACAACGTACTGTATGACGTGCGAGGACCGGTTGTAGATGAGGCGGCCAGAATGGAAGAGGACGGAATGGAGATCCTGAAGCTTAATATAGGTAATCCGTATCCTTTTGGATTTTCTGCACCGCAGGAAGTCATTCTTGATATGCTGAGCAATGTACGTACGTCCCAGGGATATTCTGATTCCAAGGGTATTTTTTCCGCAAGGAAGGCGATCATGCAGTATGCACAGCTTCGCGGGATCCCGGGAGTTACCATTAATGATATTTATACAGGAAATGGTGTCAGTGAGCTGATCAACCTTTGTATGCAGGCACTGCTTGATAACGGGGATGAGATCCTGATTCCGGCGCCTGATTATCCGTTGTGGACAGCTACTGCAACACTGGCAGGCGGAAATGTAGTTCATTATATCTGTGATGAACAGTCTGACTGGTATCCGGATATTGAGGATATCAAGAGCAAGATCACACCAAGGACCAAGGCGATCGTTATCATTAACCCGAATAATCCTACAGGTGCAGTATATCCGAAGGAGGTCCTGGAGCAGATCGCAGATATTGCAAGAGAACATGAACTGATCATCTTTTCTGATGAGATCTATGACCGTCTTGTTATGGATGGATATAAACATACATCTATTGCATCTCTTGCACCGGATGTATTCTGTGTTACTTTTTCCGGACTGTCCAAGTCCCATATGATTGCGGGATTCCGTATCGGCTGGATGATCCTAAGTGGTGCAAAGAATAAGGCAAAAGGTTATATTGAGGGAATCAACATGCTTTCTTCCATGCGTCTGTGTTCCAATGTTCCGGCACAGTCTATCGTACAGACTGCACTGGGTGGATATCAGAGCGTCAATGAATATATCCAGCCGGGCGGACGTGTGTATGAGCAGAGAGATTTTATTTACAAGGCTCTTAATGATATTCCGGGAATTTCAGCAGTGAAGCCACGTGCGGCATTCTATATCTTCCCGAAGATCGATACAGAAAAATTCAATATCTTCAATGATGAACAGTTTGCACTGGATTTCCTGCATGATAAACAGGTTCTTATCGTTCCGGGAAAAGGCTTCAACTGGCATCAGCCGGATCATTTCCGCATTGTATATCTGCCGGATATCCGCCAGCTGGATAAAGCCATGAAAAAGATGAAAGAGTTCTTTGCTACATATAAGCAGAGGTGATCATCAATAGAATTTTCATCATAGACCAATAGCGAAAAAAATGTTATAATCATTTATGAAATATCCCGGCCGGTTATGCCGGGATATGTGGAATAAGACCAGAAATGCTGCCATTCATGTCCATGGAGTGAACAGCAGCATAAGAATTGCTTGAGAGGGGAATGAGGAGGGACCGCTATCGAACAGCAATAAACAGAAAGCGAAAGGGGAATTTATTAATGAGCAGATTTAACATGAAAGTGACACCTGAGATTGAGAAACTGACCCAGATCTGTCTGGAGAATGATAAACTGGATTTATCCCTTTATGGTAAATATGATGTCAAACGAGGCCTGCGTGACCTTAATGGAAAGGGCGTTCTTGCAGGATTGACCCAGATCTCCAATGTACAGGCTACGAAGATCGTAGACGGAAAGGAAGTTCCCTGTGCGGGCAAGCTTTCCTACAGAGGATATGATATCAAGGATCTGACCAGGGGATTTATCAATGACAGACGGTTCGGTTTCGAAGAAGTGACTTATCTGCTTCTTTTCGGCAAGCTGCCAAACCATGAAGAACTGAATGAGTTTTCCGGTATTCTGGCCGATCAGAGGACATTGCCGAGAAATTTTGTGAGAGATGTCATTATGAAAGCACCGTCCAGGGATATTATGAATGCTTTGTCCAGAAGTGTCCTTACACTTTATTCTTATGATAAGGATCCGGACAATATCCAGCTTGATAATGTGCTTCGTCAGTGCATTAATCTTATCAGTGTTTTCCCGCTGTTATCTGTTTATGCTTATCAGGCCTACAACCATTATGAGAAGGGCAAAAGCCTTTATATCCATCAGCCTAAGAGAGAGCTTTCCACAGCAGAGAATATCCTGCGCCTTTTAAGACCGGATAAGAAGTATACGGCTCTGGAAGCGGAGATCCTTGATATTGCCCTGATCCTTCATATGGAGCATGGCGGTGGTAACAACTCTACCTTTACCACTCACGTAGTTTCTTCCTCCGGAACAGATACGTATTCAGCCATTGCAGCAGCACTTGGTTCCTTAAAAGGACCGAAGCATGGCGGTGCCAATATCAAGGTTGTGAAGATGTTTAACGATATGCGCAAGCATGTTCATGATTACAGTGATGAAGACGAGATTCGAGATTATCTTCAGAAACTTCTTCACAAAAAAGCTTTTGACAAGAGAGGCCTTATCTATGGTATGGGCCATGCGATCTATTCTGTTTCCGATCCCCGTGCAGAGGTATTTAAAGGCTATGTGGAGCAGCTTGCCAGAGAAAAAGACAGGATGAAGGATTATCAGCTGTATGAAGCAGTGGAGCGTCTTGCACCGCTGGTTATCGCAGAGGAACGCAAGATCTACAAGGGTGTCAGCGCAAACGTGGATTTTTACAGCGGATTTGTTTACAGCATGCTGGATCTGCCGCTGGAGCTGTATACACCGATGTTTGCCATTGCACGTATCGTAGGATGGAGCGCACACCGTATGGAAGAGCTTATCAATGTGGATAAGATCATCCGTCCTGCATACAAGAATGTTCTTCCGGAAGCGACGTACGTTCCTCTTGCAGAGCGATAAAAAAACTGGCATTATTACGAAATGACGAGAGAAAACTGAGGTGCAATGGATGTTCAGAAGTTTTTTTCCAGATGAATATCTGGATTCTGCATATGTGATCAATTTTGAGAAGCTTTATAAAGAGGGATACAGAGGGCTTCTTTTTGATATTGACAATACAATTGTTCCACATGGTGCACCGGCAGATGAACGTGCGAAAAAACTGTTTCAGAGGCTTCGTAAGATAGGGTTTCATTATTGTTTTGTATCGAATAATCAGAAACCACGGGTGGAGCCTTTTGCCCGTGCTGTGGAGGGGGATTTTGTAGAAAATGCCCATAAACCGGCTGTGAAGAATTACAGGAAGGCCTGCCAGATGATCGGAACAGATCCTGACAGGACGATCTTTGTAGGGGATCAGCTGTTTACGGATATTTATGGAGCGAAGAGGGCCGGAATCCGGACGATCCTTGTGAAGCCCATTCATCCAAAAGAAGAGATCCAGATCGTGCTGAAGCGCTATCTGGAGAAAATAGTATTACATTTTTACCAGAAAGAGGAGGGAAAGAATTCATGAACCATATTGTAATTATCGGCTTTATGGGTTCAGGAAAGACACGAGTTGGAAAGAGACTGGCGAAGGACCTGGGACTTCCGTTTATTGACGTGGACAGACTGATCGTGAAAAAAATGAACATGTCAGTGAAGGAGGTATTTGAGCGTTTCGGAGAACCGTTTTACCGTGCGCTTGAGACAATGGCAGTAAAAGAACTGTCTACAGACAGTGAGCGCAAGGTGATCTCCGTCAGTGCAGGTCTGCCACTGCAGGAGCAGAACCAGAAGTATCTTGCAGAAATGGGAACGATTATCTATCTGAAAGGATCTGCTGCAACTCTGATCAAGCGACTAGAGGGAAGTAACAACCCGACACTGGAGGGATCTGAGAACAAAGAGGATAAGATCAAGAAGCTCCTCAAGCAGAGAGATCCTGTTTATGAGAAATTTGCGGACATCAAAGTTGTCACAGGAGTGTTGCCTTTTGACGAGTTAATTGTTGAAATTGAAGAAAAATTAAAGGCATAAACAAAAAAACAGTTGAAAAATGACAAAAGGTATTATAGAATAATTCATAGCGAAAAAGAAGCGCATATATTAAGGAGGAAATATTTATGATTTCAGCAGGTGATTTCAAAAATGGTATCACACTTGAAATTGATGGAAACGTATGTCAGATCGTTGAATTCCAGCATGTAAAACCAGGAAAAGGCGCAGCCTTTGTAAGAACAAAATACAAAAATATCATTACAGGATCTGTAGTAGAGAAATCTTTCCGTCCTACAGAGAAATTCCCGGCAGCACGTATTGAGCGTGTAGATATGCAGTATCTGTATCAGGATGGTGGTTTATACTACTTCATGAACACAGAGACATATGACCAGGTAGGCCTTACTGAGGAGCAGGTTGGAGATTCTCTGAAATTCGTTAAGGATAATGAGATGGTTAAGGTTTGCTCTCATAATGGCGAAGTATTTGCTATCGAGCCGCCACTCTTCGTAGAGCTTGAGGTTATCGAGACAGAGCCTGGATTCGCTGGAAACACAGCACAGGGTGCTACCAAACCGGCAACTGTTGAGACAGGTGCACAGGTTCAGGTTCCGCTGTTCGTAAACCAGGGCGACAAACTGAAAATCGATACAAGAACAGGAGAGTATCTCTCACGTGTATAATGCGATACATTAAAAAACCCGCGTAAGCGGGTTTTTTTTAATACATTTATCCTTCTTTAAGATTTTTCAGAAACTGGCTGGGTGACATTCCTTCATGGGATTTAAATACCCGGCTGAAATAAAAAGCATCGGAGAATCCTACCATTTCGGCCACATCTTTGGTGAGGATATCCGGATTGTTCTGCATTAATGTCTTTGCCATTTTCAGACGCAGTTCACTGATATATTTGCTGGGAGAGATCCCGAATTCTGATTTAAAAAGTGTGGAGATATATTTTTCATTGTAACCAAAAATATCCTGAAAGGATTTCGTTGTGATCTGCTGAGTGAAATTCTTATCCAGGTAATTGCGCACCTGACGGGCCAGAGACGGTAGTTCTTCTCCAGGTGTGGTTTTGTGAAAACCGCAGATTTTGGAAGTTTCGTACTGCAGTTCCCGTTCCAGTTCCTCGTAGGAATGACAGGTGGAAACGATTTCAGCGACATCCGGATAAATGATGTCTTTGTGGCAGTTCTGGATTACAGTGGAGATATAGTATCTCAGGTTTGCAGTTATCTGAAACTGGGAAAGATTCGGCTGGTTCTGTATGGTGATCAGGGAATGAATCATATGGTACAGGCTTTCCTGATCAGAATGAGAAGAGATTCCTGCGCAGAGCTGCTGAACATCCTGGGAAACACGGATCTTCTGATCTGATAATGTGGTACATGTCTGAAAAGAACTGGCTCCAAATCTGTTTTTGAACAGTGCAAAAAGATAGGTATCTTTTATAAGGTCGGAAACAGAACCGGCATCTGGAGACTGCAGAGACAGAACCGTGTTAATCCAGGAGTCAGGCTGCTGATCAGATATATCCAGTATACTGTGGATTCTCCTGGCAAGTCCTTCCGTATCCGGCTGACTGGAGGAAGGATAGATAACTGCATATACCTGTTCATTGAAATGTTTTCCATGGAGAAGAAAAAGCGAAACCTGATATTCTTTTTCCAACTGAGTCAGATATCCGGGAGAGACCGGCGCGAAAACGGAATCCGGGATAGTCTCGCTGTATATGTTAGAACGTAATGGACCCTGAAAAACGAAGATAAAGGAGCAGGAAACTTCGTTCATAAAAACAGGGGCAGGATCAGTCAGATTATCGCTGCGCAGTGCACATTGCAGATATTCTTTCTGAAGCAGCCGGGTTTCGGATTTTTGTAGTTCCAGGCAGGAGAGAAGGATATCGTCCAGAGTTTTAAGGTCAATCGGTTTGAGAAGATAATCGGAAACACCAAGGTGGATCGCCTTTCTGGCATATTCGAAATCCGCATATCCGGTAAGAATAACAAAGCGGGTATGAAACTGGGATTTCTGAACTTCTTCGATCATATCGAGACCGTTCATCACAGGCATGGTGATATCAGTAAATACCAGATCCGGTTTCTGCTCCAGGATTTTCTGCAGGCCATCCCTACCGTTTTTGCAGATGCCAAGAACCTGGAAATCAGGGTAGTTTTTGGTGATGAGAAGCGAGAGACCTCTGGCAATGGCTGGTTCATCTTCAATGATAAGTACGTGTATCATGATTTCTCCTTTGTATGTGAAAGAAATTTTTTGCATATGTTTTAATTATAGCATGAATAGACCTGGAAACAAGAAAAAAGTCCATACGAAAGTTGCTTTTTTTTATGTTGTATATACAAAAAGTGTGATATGATAGGAAAAAAGCAGGGAGGAAGAATATGAACCGTTTATGGTATACAGAAGTTGCAAAAAGCTGGATCGAAGCATTGCCTCTTGGTAATGGAAGGCTGGGGGCTATGATATCCGGAGAGCCTTTTTGCGGACAGATCCAGATGAATGAGGAGAGTATTGTCTATGGAGGACCGCTTGATCGCATCAATCCGGACGCGGCGAAGTATTTCCCGGAAATCCGGAAACTGGTGCTGGAAGGAAAGATCCGGGAAGCACAGAAACTGGAGCTTTTTGCATTATCTGGAACACCTCAGAGCGAACGGCCATATCAGACCATGTGTGATGTGAATTACAGCATAGATCACGAAGAGGGAGAGATCCGGAATTACAGAAGAGAGCTGGATCTGGAAAAAGGTGTTGCAAGTACTTCATTTGTACATAATGGAGCACAGTACAGAATGCGATGTCTGATCTCTGAAAAAGAAGATTTGATGGCAGCGGAGTTTTCCACAGACAGAGAAGAAGGTCTTACAATGTCTGTTTTGATAACAAGGGGACGATTTTACAACTGTGCAGGAAAAGCCGGCGAGGACAGTGTTTATATTGATGGAGATCTGGGAAAGGGCGGAAGTGAATTCTGCATTCAGGCCCGCGCGGTGTCAGAAGGTGGAAACGTGCAGGTGATCGGAGAACACCTGGTGATCCAAAATGTTTCCAGGGTGATTTTTTATGTAAACGGAGTGACTACTTTCCCTTACCGAAAAAAGAAGGTCGAGGATCCATACAGCTACCTCAAAGAACAGCTGGCTTCTTACACAGCAGAGGATTTTGACCGGATACTGGCAGAACATGTGGAGCAACACAGCAAGGTGTTTGACCGTTCTGTTCTGAAACTGAAAGAGGATGAAGTTCTGTCCGGACTTCCAACAGATCAGCGTCTGAAACGACTCCGGGAAGGTAAAAAAGACAAAGGGCTGGCAGCTCTTTATTATGGATACGGAAGATATCTTCTTATGGCGAGCAGTCGCCCGGGAGGACTTCCTGCCAATCTTCAGGGAATCTGGTGCGAGAAGCTGGAGCCTACCTGGGATTCCAAATATACTATCAATATCAACACAGAAATGAATTACTGGCCTGCAGAAATCTGTAATCTTTCCATGTGTCATGAGCCGCTTTTTGATCTTCTGGAACGTATGGTGAAAAATGGCAGAAGAACAGCCATGGAAATGTATGGATGCAGAGGTTTTGTGGCACATCATAATACGGATATCTGGGCAGATACCGCACCTCAGGATCTGGCATTGGCAGCGTCATACTGGGTAATGGGCGGCGCATGGCTGGCAGCACATATCTGGAAACATTACCGTTATACGATGGATCAGGCTTTTCTTGATCGTATGATGCCGGTTCTGGAGGAATGTGTACTGTTTTTTAGAGATTTTATGATCGAGGATCAGGGAGAGATGATCGTCTGTCCGTCTGTTTCTCCGGAGAATACCTATTATCAGGCAGATGGAACAACGGGAAGTGCCTGCGCAGGCTGTACCATGGATACTGGAATCCTGAGAGATATTTTTCATGCCTATCTAAAAGGAAACAAGATCCTTGGGAAAAAAGCATCTCAGGAAGACTGGGTGCATGAAACTCTTGATAAGCTCCCTTTGTACAAGGTTGGAAAATACGGTCAGCTGTTGGAATGGAGAGAAGATTATGAGGAGTGGGAACCTGGGCACAGACATTTTTCTCATTTATATCCCCTGTTTCCGGCAAACCAGATTAATGAATATGAGAATCCGGAGCTGGTAAAAGCATGTGAGAAATCTCTGGAGAGACGAATGGAATTTGGTGGCGGTCACACAGGCTGGAGCTGTGCATGGCTGATCAATCTGTATGCAAGACTTCAGAATGGAGATAAAGCAGAGGAATATATCGATTATCTTCTCAACAAGCTGACAGCACCAAATATGTTTGATCTGCATCCGCCGCTTGAACGGATTTCAGGTATTCCGTGGGTATTCCAGATCGATGGAAATTTCGGCGGAGCGTGCGGAATTGCCCAGATGCTGCTCCAGAGCCATCTGGATGAGATATTCCTGCTTCCGGCTCTTCCGAAAAACTGGCAGGAGGGAAGCATCACAGGTATTTGTGCAGAAGGCGGTTTTGAGGTGGATATGACTTGGAAAAAAGGCAGATTTTTTCATGGGTGGCTTCTTTCGAAACATGGGGAAAAAGCAGTTCTCAGATGCAGAGAGGAACTGGAGATCTCAAAAGATGGAATAAAAGTTTCTGTGATCAGAGATGAAAAAGAAAGATACGTATTTGATACAGAGAAAGATGCGATCTATCAGATCAGGAGTAAATAAAGTTTAAGGAAAAAAGCCGGAGGCTTCCCTGTCAGGAAGTGCTCCGGCTGAATAATTTTTCAGGCTTTAACGGGCCGCCGATGGTGACGGTCGTAAGGTTGTCAGAATCATTTCTGGAAACATGGAAATATTCTTCGCCGCGGTAATAAATATGAAAACGGAGAATGGTATTTTCCAGGCCATAGCCCTGATGGCGGAAGGTGTTTTCGTAATCCATATCCTGGTTTCCGGTAAAGGTGAAGCCTGAGAGTTTCTGGTGAAGAGCTGCAAGCTTTTCTTCAGGAAACGGAGCCCCATTGTTGGAGATTGACAGATACCACCGGGTGTCGTCACAGTGGGAACGTATGGAAATCTTCCAGGGAGGAGAAATCTCCACGCCTGCCTGGTGGAAGCCATGCTGAAAACAGTTTTCAATAAGAGGCTGAAGAATCAGCTTTGGCACAGTGATGGAATTCAGGGAATCATCAAGCTGCCATTCGTATTCCAGATCGTCTTCGTAGCGTATTTTCATAATATAGAGGTAATGCCTTGCATTGTCGATCTCCTGGGACAAAATAACGGACTGTCCTGTGTAGGAGAGGGAGTAGCGAAGAAGCTGGGAAAGTTCTGTGCACATGTTGGAAACATCCATATTTCCGGAGGCCAGCCCTGTCATTCCGATGACAGAAAGAGTATTGTACAGAAAATGCGGGTTTAGCTGTGCTTCCATGGCGTCATAGTGGGCAATCAGCGTCCGTTTCCGTTGTTCTGTAAGACGCTGGTTCTGGTCGTAAATCTCAGAAAGATATCCCTGGATCGCATTGGTGAGAAAGATGATCTCATTATCGCTGTTTTCGGGAATAGCAGAAATATTTTCCCCGGGATCAAGAACTGTCAGCTTATCTGTCAGCTGTCGAAGTGGCTGTGTGAGATTTCGCGTAAGTACCATAAGGAAGGTGGACATAATTATGAACATGATTACAAAAAGCAATGTGCTGATTATGAGAAGCCGTTTTATGGAGGCTGCAAATATGGAAGAATTCTCACTGAGGATCACCGTCAATCCGGTCTTATCGGAAAGATGATAGCTGGAAACAGAAAGATTTCCATATGAAAAGCTGCCACTTTCAGGAGAAATTTTGGAAGCGGAACGCCAGCTGGCCAGAAAAATCCTGCGGTTCAGTATGGATGAACTTGTGTAAACCAGATTATCAGCATCATCCAGAATGGTAATATCATAATCTTCAGGAGTATCAAAACCGGAGAGAAGTCGTCTGGTCAGGGTATCCATATCAAAATCAGCAATAAGAAGCCCGTACTGATGATAAATATCCCGCATGGAACGTACAACAGAAATTACAGTTCGGTTGTTTTTCCAGTAATCCTTGTGAGGAGGAACATATAAAACATAATTAATGCTGTCCATAACGCCGGTAAGATTGGGATTGTTCTCCAGAACAGCTTTTTTTGTATAACTGGTACCGTTTGGGGAAGAAATTCCCAGATGGTCGTAATATTTGCTGACATAATTAAGGGATACATCCAGGTCTGAAGACATCAAAGTAGTACGGAACCGGTCCTGAAAAGCAGATCTGGCTGCGATATGGGTGGGCAGGTAGTTGTTTTCGCTCTCTGGGATATTTCTGGCAGTATCAAGGAGTGCGGTGTTTAGCTGCAGCTCTTTCAGCGTATTATCTGCATCATTGAGAAGGGTGTCCAGATTGTTCTGTATCATGGATGTACTGCCGCTTAATGTACTGCGCATGTTCTCCCGCAGGGAATTTGCCGAATAATAATAGAAAAACAGCGAAAAACCGACAAGCAGAAGGGAATTTAGCAGGATGCAGGAAATGAACAGCTTTTTTTGAAAAGAAAATTCATGGAATTTCATGATCGTTCCTCCGGAAAATTTCTTGTATCTATTTTATATGAACAGCGAAAAAGAAACAAGAAAAATTATACAAATAGATGGGAAAATATAAAAAAGGAAAAAAGTGCATGTTGGATTAAACGAAAGTCCATGGATTTTCCAGAACTGGTTTTGTATAATATGACCATATTAAGAACGGAAAACAAACAAAGGGAGGAAATTTACAATGAAGAAAAAAATGTTTGCAGTACTTATGGCAGCGTGCATGACAGTATCAGTATTCGGAAGCGTGGTAACAGCCAGCGCAGCAGATGGAGTAACACTGACACTCTACGGAAATGCAGATGACCTTGCAAAACCGTACATGCAGAAAATCATTTCTCTGTGGGAGGAGTCTTCCGGAAACAAGATTGACCAGCAGGGCCTTGATACAGATAATGCAGAGACCATTGCACTGACAAAATTTACAACAGGTGATATCCCGGATCTTTACATTCATTTCGGAAACAGCAACCTGAAAAACTTTAATCCGGAAGAGAATTTTGTAGACTGGTCCGATGCTGACTGGGTATCCGATATTCAGGACTCAGTTCTTCCGCAGGCAACCTACAATGACAAAGTGATCGGACTTCCGTTCTGGGAAGCATCCAACTCCGGCTGTTTCTATAACACAAAGATCTTCGAGGAACTGGGAATTAAGCAGCCTACAACACAGGAAGAATTCAATGCAGCCTGCGATACACTTCTGGAGAACGGAGTACAGCCGATCTACCTTGCAGCAGCTGATGCATGGCCAATCCTTTATCAGTTCGCACTGGATCCTGTACTTGAGGAGCATCCGGAATATATCGAGAAACTGAATGCAGGAGAAATGTCCTACGCAGATATCCCGGAATTCACAGATATGTGTACCTGGTTTAAAGAGGCAGCAGATAAAGGATACTTTGGAAAGAACTTTGCATCTGATACATGGGATTACACAAGTGAGGTTCTTGGAACAGGTGAAGCTGCAATGCTTTTCTGCTGGGATACCTGGTTTGATACAGATTATGACAGTGAATCTTATGATTATGTAGGTGATGATTTCGGAATCATGCCGGTATTTATGGGAACCTGCGACGAAGGAACTTATGAAGGTGGAAATGTAAACCTGATGCTTGTAAACAAAAATGGTGATAATGTAGAGGCTGCCAGCGATTTCGTAAACTTTATGGCAGATCCGGAGAATTACAACCAGGCATTTGATGGTGTTTCCACAGCAGCAGTATTTAAACAGGAGACAACAAATGTAAATTCCGCTCAGTATGATGGAAACAAAGATAGCGTAGATAAACTGATCCGTGCATCTTCCGCACAGCCGAAGATTGTTGGTTTCAACCAGCAGGAAGGTGGCAAGGCTCTGCTTCAGCTTATGAACGGAGACATCAGCGTAGAAGAATGTGTAAAACTGATCGATGATGACAGAGTTGCAACACTTGAGTCTTTTGCCCAGTAAATAAACATCCGTTTTAAAGATGGTTTCAGGTTTGAGGGTAAAACTTCAAACCTGAAATTGTTTAAGGAGGAAATTCATGAATCGAAAAAAAATATATCCGTTGTATCTGGCGCTGATCCCGGCTGTAGTATTTTTTATCTTCTTTATTGTACCGTCCACTGTGGGTTATTATTATGCATTTACCAACTGGAGTGCAGCCAGAACAACCAATCTGAAATTTGTAGGATTTGAAAATATCATGTCAGTTCTTACGAGTACGAAAGTGCCGGTAGCCTTTGTAAATACCCTGATCTACGCAGGCGTAAAAACCATTACCGTAACACTTCTGGGCTTTGTATTTGCCTATATCCTGAACCGTGAGATCAAAACACGGACTGCTCTGAGAACGGTTTATTTTATCCCGTCTATCTTTTCCTGCCTTGTTGTAGGCCTTATCTTCAGTGCTGTATTCCAGACACGTCATGGTACGATCAATAATATCCTGAACCTTATGGGAATTGCAAATATACAGTGGCTGGGAAAACGAGGCACAGCAGTTTTTGCTATCTGCGTAGCTGAGGTATGGAGAAATGTGGGATATGCGATCATCATCACACTTGCAGGTCTGCAGTCAGTTTCTTCTGATTATCTGGAGGCAGGTAAACTTGACGGTGCATCTGAATGGCAGCTTTTCCGCCATATCACACTTCCGCTGATCATGCCTACTGTAAACGTTAATATTCTGTTCAGCCTGATTTATGGATTGAAAATGTTCGATCTGATTTACGTTATGACAGGCGGTGGCCCCGGAAATGCGACTGAGAGTTTTGGAACACTGATGATGAATGAAATGTCTGCAGGACGTTATTCGCAATCTGTAGCTGTCAACCTTGTATTCACAGTGCTTCTGGTCATTGTTTCAGTTGTATATCAGAAGTTTTCATCAAGATGGGAGACGGTGTTATAATATGAATAAGAAAAAAACTAGGATCAATCTGATACTGGAGATCATTCTCTGGCTTGTGAGCATCGTGACGATCTATCCGATGCTGATGGTACTTCTCACTTCCTTTAAAAACAAAGGCGAAGCTGCTTATATGAATGTCAGCCTGCCAAGTGAGTGGCATCCGGAAAATTATATAACAGTTCTGGAAAAAGATTTTATGCGTTCTCTCGGGAACAGTGTGTTTATCACCTTTATATCAGTGGCACTGATCGTTTCTCTTTCTGCATTCTTAAGCTTTATCATTGTGCGAAGAGATACAAAAGGATGCAGGATCGGGTATAAGATCATCACTCTTGGAATCATTGCACCTTTTGCTGCGCTTCCAACGATCCAGCTGATGCAGAAAATGGGGATTTATGGATCAAGGATAGGTCTCTGTCTTGTATATTCTTCTCTGTACATGCCGTTTACAACAATGATGTTCAGTGGATTTATTAAAGGAATCCCGAAAGAACTGGATGAGGCAGCAGTTATGGACGGTGCAGTAGGCGGAAGACTGTTCTGCACAGTGATCATGCCGCTTCTGAAGCCGGTTCTTGCAACAACAGGCGTTCTGAATTTTATGTGGGTATGGAATGAGCTTCAGATTCCGATGTATCTTCTGAACTCTTCTTCCAAGTGGACGCTGCCGCTTTCTGTATACAATTTCTACGGACAGTTCAGCAGAAGCTGGAACCTTGTATGTGCAGACGTTGTGCTGGTTTCTTTGCCGGTAATCCTGGTATACATTTTTGCACAGAAATGGGTGATCGCAGGTATGACAGCCGGTGCTGTAAAGGGCTGATCCTGATAATATCAAGGAGGATATGAAGAATGTCAAAAAAATATACAGGAACATGGAATTCTGTAAATGAGCATGAAGTACCGAAATGGTATGACGGCTGTAAATTCGGAATCTTTATCCACTGGGGAATCTATTCAGTTCCTGCTTTCGCACCAAGAACATGGGAGCTTGGCGCAGTGGAGACCAATGAAGAATGGTTCTGCAACAATCCCTATGCGGAGTGGTATTATAATTCCATAAATGTTGGAAAAGGACCTTCTTATGAACATCACATTGAGAAATATGGCAAGGATTTTTCCTATGAAGATTTCCTGCCAATGTGGAAGGCTGAGAACTGGCAGCCACAGAAGTGGGCGGAACTTTTCCGCAAAGCAGGGGCAAAATATGTTGTGCTGACAACAAAGCATCATGATGGTTTCTGCCTGTATCCCAGTGAATATACAGATTTCAACTGTGAAGAACTTGGTCCGAAGAGAGATATCACAGGAGAGCTGACAGATGCTGTGCGCAGTGAAGGACTGAAAATGGGACTTTATTATTCCGGGCTGATCGACTGGCAGTTTGCCAATGATCCGATTTTCAAAGAAGAGGACAATTTCGGAAATGCCTGCCCGACTTTTGAGTATGCAGACTATTCTTACAACCAGATGAAAGAGCTGGTAGACAAATATCATCCGTCCGTATTCTGGAATGATATTGGATGGCCAAAGCAGAGTGAGCATATGATGCCGTATTTCCTGGCACATTATTACAATGTGGTGGAGGAAGGCGTAGTCAATGACCGGTTTAATGGACTGTATCGTGACTTCAGCACAAAAGAATACAAACAGGGCGAAGCTAATCGCAAGGAAAAGTGGGAAATGTGCCGAGGTATGGGACTTTCTTTCGGATACAATGAAAATGAAGGAGACGATCAGCTGATCAGTGTTCCGGATCTGATTCATCTTCTGGTTGCAACAGTATCTGATAACGGAAACCTGCTTCTCAATATCGGTCCGAAACCAGACGGAACTATTCCGGCTGAGCAGGAAAAACGTCTTCTTGCGCTTGGAAAATGGCTGGAGATTAACGGAGAAGGTATTTATGATACCAGTTGTTCCGCACATCTTCCGGAAACAGCAGGAGATGGTGTACAGCTGTTCTTTACAGCAAAAGAAAAAGATCTTTATGTATTTATAGAGGGACTTTCCCAGGAAGAGAATACAGTGCTGATTCCGGGCGTAAAAGGAGGTGCAGAGACACTGGATTCAACACTTAAAGTACAGTGCGAAGAGACAAAAGAGGGAATGAAGGTCCGTATTAACGGATATGACAAAGAGAAACATATCATCTGTCTGAAAGTAAAAGACGGCGAATGAATATGATGCAGAGCATATAAGGCTGACAGTTTCAGAATTGGGTTCCAGGCTGTGAGGGTAAGAAAAACCGTGCACAGCCCGGAACCTTTTTTGCAAATATCCTTGACACGAAAAAACATTCTGGTATAATTAAATCCAGTCAAAAAACAACTGGCTTAAAGTTCGTCTGTCCACCAGAGATGACTTGAAGAGAATTAAGTCATCGGAAGTCTTTTTTATACAAGGGCTTGTACTGGTTTCGACGGGGGCTTTGAAGTTAGGGAAGCCATCCGCAGACTCCTGGACTGCGTACCAACCGGGAACTAAATATAAACGCAGACGAAAAGTTAGCGTTAGCAGCCTAAGCTGCTCGTCAGCCCCGTTGCACTCACACATCGGGAATCTGGCGTCGACCATGTGAGAAACCTTGCCGGGTAAGCTTTGCCCCGGTAGATGTATCATGAAGCTACTGAAGCGGTAAGCCTGTCGGTGGGCGTGCAGCCGAGGGAATGTTAAAACAGCGACTGTGATGGGAGATGCCTTAAGGGATAGGCTTTCGGACAGGGGTTCGATTCCCCTCAGGTCCATTTATGGAACGTCCCGGAAAGACAGCATTTATGCGGCTTTCCGGGGATTTTTTTTATTAGGGATTACTTCGCAGATACAGAAAGCGTTGGTGATAGAATGGGAAAAATGCCGAACAGCAAAAAAAAATACAGAAAAAAATCAGATTATTACGATTACAGTCTGGTTGCTGTTATTGTACTTCTTGTATGTTTTGGTCTGATAATGCTTTACAGTACTAGCTCTTATATGGCAGAAGTAAACTATGGCAACGACATGTTTTATTTTAAAAAACAGGCACTGATCAGTGCAGCCTGTCTGATCGTGGCACTGGTTGTTTCAAAAATATTGGATTATCATATCCTGGTGCCGTTTACAACATCTTTGTATGTACTTTCCCTGATCCTCATGGGGCTGGTACGTACACCCCTTGGACATTCATCCCATGGTGCTACCAGATGGCTGTATATTGGACCGATCAACTTTCAGCCGGCTGAGATAGCCAAGATCGCAGTCATCATTATGATGGCATATATGATCTGTAAGATGGGACGTAAGGTTAAGACTTTGAAGAGTTGTATGATCCTGGGACTTCCAGGTGCTGGTCTTGCGTTTGCTGCGTATATGCTGACGGATAATCTGAGTACAGCATTGATCATTCTTGGAATTACAGTGGGAATGGTTTTTGTTGCACATCCGGATATGCGACCGTTTATTATTATTGGTGTGATAGGTCTGGTACTGATCGTGATCGGCGTACTTTTTCTGGTTGCGACGACCAAGAGTAGCGACAGTTTCCGTGTTATGCGAGTTCTTGTATGGCTCCAGCCTGAGAAATATTCCGATGAGGGAGGTTATCAGACTCTGCAGGCACTTTATGCCATTGGTTCCGGAGGATTTTTTGGCCGGGGATTGGGAAACAGTATCCAGAAACTTGGCAGTGTTCCTGAGGCACAGAACGATATGATCTTTTCCATCATCTGCGAAGAGCTTGGAATCTTCGGAGGGATTTTTGTGCTGATCCTGTTCGGATATCTTCTGTACAGACTGTTCTTTGTTGCACAGAATGCACCGGATCTGTTCGGCTCACTGCTTGTTACGGGAATTTTTATACATATTGCACTACAGGTAATATTAAATATTGCAGTTGTGCTGAATCTGATGCCCAATACGGGTGTCACTTTGCCATTTATCAGTTATGGTGGAACGTCCATTGTGTTCCTGATGTCGGAGATGGCACTGGCCCTCAGTGTGGCCCGTCAGATAAAATTTCAAGAATAAAATAGTTTTAAAATCAAAATATTTTCGCCAGATGGACATTTTTTGGGAAAATCCTCTTGACAACTGTATTTACAGACTATATACTTTGCTCAAAAAGAGGAAACAGATTCGATCTGTAATGATTAAAGGAGAAAATAAGACATGTTAGAAAAAATGAGCGAAATGCTTGCAGAGCAGTTAAATTGTGAAGCATCTACAATTACACCGGAGACTTCTTTCAAGGATGATCTTGGAGCAGATTCCCTTGACCTGTTTGAGCTGGTTATGGCTCTTGAGGATGAGTACAACGTAGAGATCCCGGCAGAGGAACTTACAGATCTGAATACAGTTGGAGATGTAATCGAGTACCTCAAGAACAAAGGTGTAGAAGCATAAGATCTGCTGAAGGTAAATGCAGGAATAAGGATCCTCTGGAGCAATGATGTTCCAGGGGATTTTTCTGTGTATGAGAAGATCAGGGGGTTCCGTCGGAAAACCTATGGACATTTTGAAGGATTTGGGTATATAATATCAGCTATAATGAGAAACAACAAAAACGAGGAGAAAAGAAATGACAAAGATCAGAACAAGATTTGCACCGAGCCCTACAGGCAGAATGCACGTGGGTAACTTAAGAACAGCTCTTTATGCTTATTTGATCACAAAACATGAAGGCGGAGATTTTATCCTCCGTATTGAAGATACAGACCAGGAACGTTATGTTGAGGGAGCTGTAGATATCATCTACCGTACTCTTGAGAAGACAGGCCTTCTCCATGATGAGGGACCGGACAAGGACGGTGGATTTGGACCGTATGTACAGAGCGAGCGTCAGGCAACAGGAATGTATCTGAAATATGCCAAACAGCTGATCGAGCAGGGCGATGCATATTACTGTTTCTGCGGCAAGGAAGAACTGGAGAGCATGAAACGTACAGTTGCAGGCAAGGAGATTTCCATCTATGATAAGAGATGCCTTCACCTCTCCAGGGAAGAAGTTCAGCGTCGTCTGGATGCAGGGGAGCCGCACGTGATCCGTTTTAATATGCCGACAGAGGGAACCACTACATTCCACGATGTAATTTACGGAGATATCACCGTTAACAATGAGGAGATGGAGGACCTGATCCTTATTAAATCTGACGGATATCCGACATACAACTTTGCCAACGTTATCGATGACCACCTTATGGGAATTACACACGTAGTAAGAGGTAATGAGTATCTTTCATCTTCTCCGAAATACAACCGTATTTATGAGGCATTTGGATGGGAGATTCCGACATACGTTCACTGTCCGCTGATCACAGATGAGACACACCAGAAACTTTCCAAGAGATGCGGTCATTCTTCCTATGAGGATCTGATCGATCAGGGATTTGTTACAGAAGCAGTGATCAACTACGTTGCGCTTCTTGGATGGAGCCCGGCAGACAATCGTGAGATTTTTTCACTTCCGGAGCTTGTGGAGGCATTTGATTACCATCATATCAATAAATCACCGGCAGTATTTGATATTGCCAAGCTGAAATGGATGAACGGCGAGTATATCAAGAAAATGGACCCGGAAGCGTTTTATGAGAGAGCACTTCCGTATCTGAAGGAAGTTCTTAAGAAAGATTTTGATCTTAAGAAGATCGCAGGAATGGTCCAGACAAGAATCGAAGTATTCCCGGATATCCCGGAGCTTGTAGATTTCTTTGAGGCAGTTCCGGAGTACGACAGCGCAATGTACCGCCATAAAAAAATGAAAACAACAGAGGAGACATCTCTTGCAGTCCTCAAAGAGGTACTTCCTGTACTTGAGGCTCAGGAGGATTATACCAATGATCCGCTGTTCGCTTCTTTAAGTGCATTTGTAAAAGAACATGGATATAAGAACGGTTATGTAATGTGGCCGCTTCGTACAGCTGTATCCGGCAAGCAGATGACACCGGCTGGCGCGACAGAGATCATGGAGATCATCGGCAAGGAAGAGACTCTGAAACGTGTCCGTGCAGCAATTGAAAAACTTGAAAAATAATCCGGTTATGAAACGAAATCCATCTCAAATAAGGGCGATCGCCCACCTGTCAGGACCAATGATGGTTCTGGCAGGCCCCGGTTCGGGGAAAACTTCCGTCATTGTAGAGAGAACAGCACATATGATCCAGGATGGGAAGATACCAGCTTCCTCTATTCTTGTTGTGACTTTTTCCAGGGCGGCGGCAGTAGAAATGAAAGAAAGGTTCCTGAAATTCACAGGTGTGCAGCGGACAGGAGTTACGTTTGGGACTTTTCACGGAGTGTTTTACGGGATTCTGAAACAGGCCTATGGACTGGATGGGGGAAATATCCTGTCTGAAGAGGAAAAGTATGCGATCCTGCGGGAGCTTGTGATAAATTGTGCTTCTGAACAGTCCCAGGAGGGGGATTTTGTGGAAGACGTGGCAAAAGAGATCAGTATTGTAAAAGGGGGAAGAATCGCACTTGAGCATTATTATTCCTCCTGTTGCCCGGACGAAGTATTCCGGCAGATTTTTAAAGAGTATCGAAAAGTTCTTAATGAGCGGAGAAAACTTGATTTTGATGATATGCTTCTAAGTTGCTATGAACTTCTTCGAAAAAGAAAAGATATCCTGGAAGCCTGGCAGAAGAAATTCCGTTATATTCTGGTAGATGAGTTTCAGGATATCAATCATCTCCAGTATGATATCGTAAAAATGCTGGCGGCACCAGAGAACAATCTGTTCGTAGTAGGGGATGATGACCAGTCTATCTATCATTTCCGTGGTGCCAGGCCGGAAATCATGCTGAATTTTCCGGAGGATTTTAAGAATGCGGAAACTGTGCTCTTGAATATCAATTACCGGTGCAGCGGAAATATTCTGAACACGGCTATGAAGGTGATCGATAATAATGAAAACCGCTACACGAAAAAACTTTTCACACCAAATGAGCCTGGAAATCCTGTGAAGGTGATGGAATTTCAAAATCCCCGAGAAGAATATATGACAGTAGCAGGTGCATTGAAGAAACGAATGGAAAGCGGAGAGAACATTGAAGATACAGCATTTCTTTTCCGCACCAATCAGGAGGCCGAAGGTCTGGTAGCTGCACTGATGGAATATGGAGTTCCTTTTACCATGAAAGAAAAACTGCCCAATATGTTCCGACACTGGATCTGCAGGAACATGATCGCCTATCTGAAAATGGCCAAGGGTGATAGGAGCAGAAGTACTTTTCTGGAAATCATGAACCGCCCAAACCGATATATAGCCAGAGATGCTCTCACAGAAAAGACAGTGGATTTCCGGGCTCTTGAAGAATTTTACAAAGATAAGGACTGGATGTGCGACCGTATCACAACCATGGAAACACACCTTAGGATCTTAAAAACCATGGCTCCTTATGCTGCTATTAATTTCATCCGGAACGGAATGGGATACGAAGAATACTTGCAGGAATACGCAAGGTATCGTAAAATAAAACCAGAAGAGCTCTGGGAAAATCTGAACCGGATCCATGAAAGTGCCAGAGGAATGAAGGATCTGGAAGAATGGCTGGCTTACATAGATGAGTATACCAGAAAACTGGAAGAACAGGCAAAAAAGCAGGATGTGAAGCGGGAAGGTGCAGTGATCTCCACACTTCATGCTGTGAAAGGGCTGGAATATGACAGAGTGTACATCCTCAATGTCAATGAAGGCAGCATGCCCTACCGGAAAGCAGTTCTGGAAGCACATCTTGAGGAAGAACGGAGACTTTTCTATGTTGGGATGACACGGGCGAAGAAGAAACTTTGTCTGTGTTATGTAAGGACGCAGTACGAGAAGGAACGGGAGCCGTCACGGTTCCTAGAGGAGGCTGGATTATGAACGGAATTATCTATTATACAAAGATCAGAGAAGAATATGACAACAAGAATATGGAGCATATGATCGGAGAGAAGCTTCTGGAGATCGGGCTGAAGAAAGAATTTGAAAAAAAACTGGCTTTTGAACCAAGAGCAACCGGGGAACATGGGAAACCGTTTTTTACCCTCCTTCCAAAGATTCATTATAATATTTCCCACTCCGGAAAATATGTGATGTGCCTGTTTGCAGGTGAAGAAGTGGGGATCGATATACAGATTCACAAGAAAGTGAATTACGAGAGGATCCTGGAACGAATGGTGCCGGCAGATATGGTGAGGGAGATCCTGGAATCGGATGATATGGAGAAAGCTTTTTTTGCTCAGTGGGTATTAAGAGAGGCTTATATCAAATGGACGGGTGAAGGTCTGTCCAGAGATTTGAGGACGATACCGATGGATAAAGGAAACTATATGATGTTGGAGATGGAACCTGGATACAGCGGAGCAGTCTGGTCAAAGGACAGACTGGAATTACGGTTTGAATACGAAGAAATCATATTGAAATAACAAGCAGAGAAAAGATTGAAATGAACAAAGAGATGAAACGCAGCTTCAGGAACTTCATATTGAAGATTCTGGCGGTTGTTTTTGTGCTGGCTATGTGTTATTTTTTATATGCGTTTGTCTACAGAGCCAGGACAGAGCTGCCTGCAAAGGCGGTGGTGACGAACAGGGGGGCTGCAGTGTATACACTGCGGGGACAGATGCAGATGCTTTCCCAGAAGGAAGCATTTTCGTATTTTGCTTTTGATGGACGGGAGAAAGAGAAAGAATACGGAACTTATGTGATTCCAGGACTTAAGAATACAAGAACACTGCTTACGGAGAAGGGTGCCACGCAGGCTATGTGCACGTCTATGACTCCCCAGGGCCTGGCTGTTACGGAAGATTACGTGCTGGTCAGTGCATATTGCAGTACATATAAGCATAATTCAGTGATCTATGTGATTGATAAGGAAACACATAATTTTATAAAAGAAGTGGTACTGCCTGGTCAGCCCCATGCAGGAGGCCTTGCTTATGATCCGGACCATAAGATTCTGTGGTATTCTTCCAATATCAATGGAATTGCACAGGCAGTCAGCATAAAAATGGATATAATAGAAGCCTACGATTACGATGAAAGCCATCTGCCTGTGGATACTTTGCAGACAGTCAGCCTTTACGGAATTGTAAGAGATTCCTTTATGACTTTTTACAAAGGATGTTTGTATGTAGGCTGCTTTGAAAAATATAACGAAAGTGTAATTGCACGATACGGAGTTGACGCGACGGGAAATCTGATCAATACCATGGATGAGGAACTTGGCATGAATTTTGAGATGGCAGTTCCGCTGGATTATTCCACCATATCGGAACAGGTTCAGGGAATTGCTTTTTACAATGATAAGCTTCTGATATCCCATTCATTTGGTATCCTGCCGTCCAGACTGGTGGTTTATGAACAGTCTGACAAGCGTTTATATGTAAATGAGAATTCAGCCAGGACTTATCGTTTTCCGGAACGACTGGAGCAGATCGTAGTGGAAGGAGACAATCTCTATGTGATGTTTGAGTCCTGTGCCTACGCATACCGCGCGTCTTCTGTAAATATTGTGGACAGAGTACTGAAACTGAGCCTTCCCAAGATGGAAGCGTATGAAGAAGAAAGTGACAGTTTATTTTCCATGTCGGAATAAGGGAAAAATCTTTCCCTGAGACAAGGGGTACTAAATCAGGGGCGTCTGCAATATATTTAAGTGTAAGAGGTGAAAAAATGGACGCAAACCAGATTCAGAACCTGTTTGCCAGTAATATCCGCCAGCTTCTGGTGGATGCAGATCTTGATTATGATAAATTATATGAGATACGTCTTCGTGTGGGAAGGCCATTGTTTTTGACTTATGACGGAGGGGAATGTTTTCTCAGACAGAAGGATACAGATCCCTATCTGGTAACAAGGGAAGATCTGAAGGAAACATTGGAGTATGTCAGTGGTTATTCTCTGTATGCCTATGAAGATGAGATCCGGCAGGGCTTTTTAAGTGTACAGGGAGGACATCGTGTGGGAGTCACCGGAAAAGTGATCCTGGATGGAAACAGGATCAGGGGAATGAAGTATATTTCCTGTATCAATGTGCGTCTGGCTCACGAAATTCAGGGATGTGCGGAAAAAGTAATGCCTTATATCCAGACAAGAGAACAGATCATGCATACTCTGATCGTTTCACCGCCCAGATGCGGAAAGACCACTCTTCTTCGGGATATCATCCGGCAGATGAGCAACGGCTGGGGAAATATTTCCGGCGTTACGGTAGGTGTAGTAGATGAGCGCAGTGAACTTGCAGGCTGCTATCAGGGGATTCCCCAGAATGACCTGGGAATGCGCACGGATATTCTGGATGGATGTCCGAAAGCAGAGGGAATGCAGATGTTGATCCGTTCCATGTCTCCGGTGGTTGTAGCTGTGGATGAACTTGGAAAAGAAGAAGATTTCAAAGCTGTGGAGTCGGTGATCCACTGTGGGTGCCGCCTGATCGCTACGGCTCACGGAGATTCCATGAAAGAGACTTTGAGTCAGCCGTTTTTCCGGAAACTGTGGGATGCCCGGGTGTTCCAGAGGTATATTTTTCTGGGGAAACATGATCGTGCAGGCGTTGTGGAAGGAATTTATGACGGAAACGGAAAATGTCTATGTACAGAGTTGTAGGATGTATTCTTATTGTGGCAGCAGGAGCAGGTATGGGCTTTTCGGAAAGCTTCCGGTTTTCTGAGAGAATCCGTACGTTGGAGATGCTGCTTCAGCTGGTGATTTGCCTGAGAGGGGAGATCAGCTGCGGGAACGCATCATTGCCGGATGCCTTTTATGGTGCAGCCGGAAGGATGAATGGAAAATACAGGGAATTTCTCATAAATGCCGCAGACAGGATGAAAGCGGGAAACGGAGAAAAACTCTCACAGATATGCAGGGAATGCGCAGAAGCATCCCTGAAAAAAAGCTGCCTTACCCATGGGGAAAAGGACGCTTTTTTTTCTATTGGAAAATATCTTGGATATCTGGACCGGGAGATGCAGCTGCGACAGCTTTCCCTGTACGAAAAAAATCTGGAGGGAGAGATCCGGTTGCTGAAAGAAGAGGCTTTCGGAAAAAAGAAATTGTACAGGGGGTTAGGCGTTCTCGGAGGACTGCTTCTTGCAGTGCTGCTTGTGTAGCATTGCAGCATATAAGAGAGACGAAATCGCCAGTGCCCGGCTATGTAACGGGGCTTAATAGCTGCATACAGATTATATGAAAAGGGAGGGGTCGTTTGGAGGTCAGTATCATATTCAAGATCGGAGCAGTGGGGATCCTGGTCTCTGTTCTCTCCCAGATACTGAAACACAGCGGGAGAGAAGAACAGGCCTTTCTTGTAAGCCTTTCCGGGCTATTGATCGTGCTGTTCTGGATCGTGCCGTATATTTATCAGCTTTTTGAGGATATTCAGAGGCTTTTTGTTCTGTAGGGAGGGAGAAAGACTGTGGATATATTGAGGATTTCTGTTCTGGGAGTGGGAGGTGTGCTTATCGGGCTTCTTCTGAAAGAGAGGGCTCCTGAATATGTAAGTCTCATCACAATGGGGATCGGGCTTGTGATCCTGGGACTTGCTGTGGGAAAGATCGGCTATCTTTTTGAATCCCTGGAGCGGCTGAGAGAGAATCTGCCTGTAGATGGAAGTTATATCACCACATTATTAAAAATGATAGGGATCACTTACATCGGACAGTTTTCGTCGGGAATATGTAAAGATGCAGGCTATGCTTCTACTGGAGCACAGATAGAACTGTTCTGCAGGCTATCTGTGATGGTGCTCAGCATGCCGGTGCTGCTGGCTTTGCTGGATACGATACAGGGGTTTCTTACATGAAGATAGGAAATGTAAGAGGAAAAATAAGAGGAGAGATCAGAAACAGGTGAGGGTGAAAAAACGAGGAAAGTGGCGGCAGATATTGTTTTTGTGTGCGGTGCTGTTTTTGTGGGAAAGTGTTGTAAGGCGAGATCATGAGGTGGATTTGTGCAGAATGCAGACAGTTTGTGCGGCGACGACATTGAAAACAGGTACGCAGTCTGAACCGGCAACATCCAGTGCCGCAGAAACCCAGATCATCGACCAGCTGGAACTGACCAATTTACAGGATATGGTGGATGCCATGTTAGGAGATAAAACTTTCTCTGTCACAGATACTTTTCACAGGCTTCTTTCAGGAGAGGACGTGCTTTCGGAAGAGAGCGTGCAGGAATTTCTGCACAGTCTCTTTTTTTCGGGCATTGAGAGGGAAAAAAGCCTGATCGTAAAACTGGTGTTACTGCTGCTATTTGCAGCTGTATTCTCCGGTTTTGCAGAAGCTTTTGATAACGGGCAGATCGGGGAGATCAGTTTTTATGTAGTATATCTTCTTGTGTTTACTCTGATGATGAACAGCTTTTCCAGGCAGAGTGAATCTCTGATACAGGTCCTGGGATGGATCACAGAGTTTATGAAAGAGCTTTCACCTGTGTATTTTATGGCTGTGGCAGCAGCATCCGGGGCATCTACAGCGGCAGTTTTTTATCAGGGCATACTGCTTCTGGTGTGGCTGTTCCAGTGGCTTCTGGAAAGCGTGCTGCTTCCGGGAGTCAGTCTCTATATTCTTCTGAAATTCGTTAATCACCTTTCAAGAGAAGAAATGCTGGGGAAAATGGCAGAGCTTATTGAGACATTGATCTCCTGGGGACTGCGAACTCTTCTTGGTATTGTGGCAGGACTGCAGATAGTAAGAGGCCTTGTGGCCCCTGTGATGGATTCCCTGAAAAGAAGTGCTCTGGGAAAAACAGCAGGAGCTCTCCCGGGAGTTGGAAATGCAGTTAATGCAGTGACAGAGCTGGTACTTACTACAGCAGTCCTTGTTCGTAACAGTCTGGGCATTGCCCTTCTTCTTGTGATCGTGGCAGTGGGAGCAGGACCTTTGATCCGCTATGGGCTACTTTCTCTTATCTATCGTTTTCTGGCAGCAGTGGCTCAGCCGGTGTCAGACAAAAGACTGGTGGAAGCATTCAGCACTATGGGAGAAGGATGTGCTCTTTTGCTACGGATACTGTTTGCTGCGGAGGTGCTTTGTATGCTGACATTTCTTATTCTCATGGCAGGAGGGTTGTGAACATGCGGACAGAAATCTATCAGTGGATAAAAAATCTGGCTTTTTTTCATGTGCTTACCACAGCAGTTCTCCATATTCTGCCGGACAAACGGTATGAACAGCATATCCGCCTGTTTATGGGCCTTCTTCTGATACTTCTGATCTGTACACCTGTGTTTGCGATCGTGGGAAAAAGCAGCCAGTTTTTGGACGGATTTCAAAAGTATTACGGCGAGAAAGAAAAGGAAAGAATGGAAACAGAGGCGGAAGGAATCCAGGAAACTTTTCTCAGGGAGGCTTATCGGAAAGAACTGGAAAAACAGATCCGAAAGATTTTTTCAGATGCAGGGATCATGTCGGAAGAAATATCCGAAGTGGAAGTTAAGATCACTGCCGTAAAAGATCTTCAGGTGAAAATAATTCTCCGGACAGAGGTTACAGAAAAGCAGAGGGAGGCGGTAAAAAATGGACTCAGAAAAATCTGCGGACTGGAAGAAGAACAGTATCAGATCCAGACTTCTGGCAATGGGGTGGAAGGAATGGGGGATACTGCTTCTGCTTGGAATCATTCTTCTGGTGGCTGGGCTTCCGGTATCGGAGAAAACCAGTAAAGCCACCCAGGTGCAGGGGGCAGAGAAAACCAGACTGGAAAGCCGCCTGGAGGAGCTTCTTTCCAGTGTGGAAGGAGTGGGAAAGGTAGAAGTGATCATTATGACGGCGGATGATGGAAAAGAAGACAGCTTTTCCATGAACAGCCAGGCAGCAGTGACCGGTGTCCTGATTTCGGCAGAAGGTGCGGGCAGTGCAGTAACAGTTCAGAATATTCAGCAGGCAATTATGGCATTATTTCAGATCGATGCCCATAAAATTAGAATAATGAAAATGAAATGAGGAGAGTAGAAGTGAAAAAGATCATGAAGAAAAACCAGATAATCATCACCTCTCTGGCCATCCTTATTGCAGTGGCCGGATATCTGAATTTCGCAGATGTGGATCTGGGATTTAAGGATAAGGAGGCGAGCACAGACAGCAGCAGTATCCTGGATGATGTGGATTATGATCTGACAGATGAAACAGCCCTTCTGGATGAGAACGGGGCAGATGGCACGTCTCAGTCGGAGGTGATGGATACTGCATCTCCGGGAGAGGCCGTACTTACCGGTGCATCAGATTTTGCAGCACAGGCGAAAGTAAGCAGGGAACAGGTGAGATCCCAGAACAAAGCGGACCTGCAGTCTGTTATCAGCAACAAGGACATCAGTGATGACGAAAAACAGAATGCCATCAATACCATGGTATCCATGACAGAACTTACGGAAAAAGAAGCAGCAGCAGAACTCCTTCTGGAAGCAAAAGGCTTCGAGAATGTGATCGTAAACCTCACAGGGGAGACGGCAGATGTGGTAGTGCCCGATGCTGACCTCGAAGACGCCAAACGTGCACAGATCGAAGATATTGTGAAGCGGAAAACAGGCGTGGCAGCAGAGAGTATTGTGATCACGCCCTTAAGTCAGAGTAAGGTGGCAGAAGATAATACAGACAGCGAAAACCAGGATACCTCTGCGTCAGCGGACAGTGATGCTGCATCAGAAGAAGACACTGAGACATCAGCTGGCGTACAGGATGATTCCACCATTGATACAGAGGGAATTTACGATTGAATTGCCTTGACAGCAAAGCCTTGTCTATACTAGAATAGGAAAGGTTATATAAAAATAAGAGTTATAAGAGAATATACAGGAGGCTCACGTGTCGAAGTATACGAAAGAAATAGAAAAAAGAAGAACTTTTGCCATCATCTCCCATCCGGATGCCGGTAAAACAACATTAACAGAAAAATTCCTGCTGTATGGCGGAGCGATCAATCTTGCCGGAAGTGTTAAAGGTAAGGCTACAGCCCGCCATGCAGTATCTGACTGGATGGAAATTGAGAAGGAGCGAGGTATTTCCGTTACATCATCTGTCCTTCAGTTCCACTATGACGGATATTGCATCAACATTCTGGATACACCTGGACATCAGGATTTCTCTGAGGATACCTACCGTACACTGATGGCAGCAGATTCCGCAGTCATGGTTATTGATGGTTCCAAAGGTGTTGAGGCCCAGACCAGAAAGCTTTTTAAGGTTTGTGTAATGAGACATATACCGATCTTTACTTTTATCAACAAGATGGACAGAGATGCAAATGATACTTTTGATCTTCTGGATGAGATCGAAAAAGAGCTTGGCATTGCAACCTGCCCTATCAACTGGCCGATCGGTTCCGGTAAGAAATTCAGAGGTGTTTTTGACCGTAATACAAGAAAGATCCTTACTTTCTCAGATACACAGAAGGGTACAAAAGAAGGTGTTATCGAGGAAATCGGCATTGACGATCCTCACGCAGACGAGGTTATGGATCCTGAGCAGAAAGAGCAGCTGATGGAAGAAATCGAGCTTCTGGATGGCGCAAGTGCTGAATTTTCACAGGAAGAAGTCAGCAAAGGACAGCTGACGCCTGTATTCTTTGGTTCAGCCCTTACCAACTTCGGTGTGGAAACATTTCTGGAGCATTTCCTTAAGATGACTACATCACCGCTTCCGAGAACAGCAGACTGCGGACCGATCGATCCGATGAGTGATGATTTCTCCGCATTTGTATTCAAGATCCAGGCAAACATGAATAAAGCTCACAGAGACCGTATTGCATTTATGCGTATCTGTTCCGGAAAATTCGATGCAACGAAGGAAGTTTACCATGTGCAGGGCGACAAGAAGATGCGTCTTCTCCAGCCGCAGCAGATGATGGCAGAATCCCGCCATGTTGTAGATGAGGCTTATGCAGGAGACATCATCGGTGTGTTTGATCCGGGTATTTTTTCCATCGGAGATACTATATGCACACCAGGAAAGAAATTTGCTTTCGAAGGGATCCCGACTTTCGCACCGGAGCATTTTGCACGTGTACGCCAGATCGATACAATGAAGAGAAAACAGTTCGTAAAAGGTATCAACCAGATCGCTCAGGAAGGTGCTATCCAGATATTCCAGGAATTTAACACAGGTATGGAGGAAATCATTGTGGGCGTTGTTGGTGTGCTGCAGTTTGATGTGCTGAAATACCGTCTGGAGAATGAGTACAATGTAGACATCCGCCTGGAGCCGCTTCCATATGAGCATATCCGCTGGATCGCAAACAAGGAAGCTGTCAAGGTGGACAAGATCGTGGGAACTTCTGATATGAAGAGAGTTACAGATCTGAAAGGCAATCCGCTGCTTCTCTTTATCAACGCATGGAGTGTAGGCATGGTAGAAGATCGAAATCCGGATCTGGTACTGACAGAATTCAGTAAATAAGCCCTTTTAATTCATAGTTTTTTTTGGTATAATAAGATAAAATTGTGAACAAAAATTATATCCGTAGGAGGGTTTCCCATGGCAGAAAAAAGAACAACATATAAGATACAGGATCTTGGCGGGATCGGTGAAGTCCATATTGCAGATGAAGTAGTTGCAATCGTTGCAGGGCTTGCAGCAACAGACGTGGATGGCGTTGCTTCCATGGCAGGAAACATTACCAACGAGCTGGTAAGCAAGCTTGGTAAGAAGAACCTGTCCAAGGGAGTAAGGGTAACAATTCTGGAAGGAGTTGTCACTGTAGATCTTTCACTGAACATTGAATATGGAAGAAACATTCTTGAGACAAGCAAGAAGGTTCAGGAGAAGGTTAAGGCCGCTATTGAGAATATGACAGGACTTGAGGTTGCAGATGTGAATATTCATATTGCCAGCGTGGATATGGAGAACGAAAAAGGAAAGTAAACCTTTCCTTTTTTCCGTCTTAGGAGGAAATTATGAGAAGAAGAGAACAGAGAGAACATATATTTAAACTTATGTTTATGACAGAGTTTAATTCAGAGGAAGAGATGACAGAACAGCTCTCTCTTTATTTTGAAGGTCTTGGCGAGCTTTCAGAGCAGGACCAGGAGTATATGAAGAAGAAATACGCTCATGTGAAAGAGCATCTGGAAGAGATCGATGCTCTTTTAAACGGCGCAAGCCACGGCTGGAAGACCAAACGTATGAGCCGGGTGGATCTTGCAGCACTTCGTCTTGCAGTATATGAGATGGAGTATGATGCTGATGTGCCGACAGGAGTAGCCATTAACGAGGCTGTGGAGCTTGCCAAGAGATTCGGAGGTGATGCTTCCGGTTCTTTTGTAAACGGTGTTCTTGGTAAGATCGCATCTGAAAAGGAAGAGAAAACTGAGGAAAATGCTGCTGACACAGAAGAGAAAGCAGCAGAAGTATCTGAGCAGAACGCATGAAAAATGTTTATTCTGTCGGTCAGGTGAACCATTACGTCAGGAATATGTTTACCCAGGATTACTTTCTTCGGAAAGTCTATGTGAAAGGAGAAGTATCCAACTGTAAATATCACACAAGCGGACATATCTATTTCTCCCTGAAAGATGAGACAGGGACAATAAGCTGCGTGATGTTTGCAGGACACCGCCGTGGTCTGGCTTTCCGAATGAAGGACGGTGACAAGGTGGTTGTGGGTGGAACTGTGGATGTTTATGAAAGAGACGGCCGCTATCAGCTCTATGCGAAAGAGATCACACTGGAAGGTGCAGGTGCACTTTATGAGAGATACCTGGCTTTGAAACAGGAACTCGAGGATATGGGGATGTTTGCGCAGGAGTACAAGCAGCCAATCCCTCATTTTATCAGAACTCTCGGTGTGGTGACAGCACCTACAGGTGCGGCAGTGCAGGATATCCGCAACATTGCAGGCCGGAGGAATCCCTATCTGCAGATCATTCTCTATCCGGCACTTGTTCAGGGAGAAGGAGCAGCAGAGAGTATTGTAAAAGGAATCCAGATGCTGGATGATGCAGGGGTGGACGTGATCATTGTGGGCCGCGGAGGAGGATCCATTGAGGATCTCTGGGCTTTCAATGAGGAGATCGTGGCCCGTGCTATTTTTGAATGCAGGACACCTGTGATCTCAGCAGTGGGACATGAGACAGATTTTACCATTGCGGATTTTGTGGCAGATTTAAGAGCACCCACACCTTCGGCAGCAGCAGAGCTTGCTGTGGATGATTTTTGCAGTGTGATGGAGAGCTTCCGTATATACAGGGAGCGGATGCAGCGAGGAATGAACAGCAAGGTGGAACTTTTTGCTGCAAGGCTTACTGCATATGAGACGAAACTTAAATATTTAAGTCCGGAGTCAATACTTCGTGAGAAGAGACAGTATGCAGCAGATCTGGAAGAACGTCTGTGTGCATCTATGGAATATAAGCTTACAGAGAAACGTCATGAGCTTGCCGTGTGGATCCAGCGTTTTGAGGGGCTTTCTCCTCTTAAGAAGCTAAATGGAGGCTACGCTTTTGTGTCCGCACCAAGCGGACATGCCGTAACCGAAATCAGTCAGGTAAAAAAAGGAGACCGTCTTTCCATAGCAGTGACAGATGGAACCATAGAAGCAGTTGCAGACAGCATCAGAAGGGAAGAACGATAATGGCAGAGACAGAAGAAAAGAAAGAAGCGAAATCCATAGAAGAGACCTTTGGCGAGCTTGATATTCTGGCGCAGAAGCTGGAGGATCGGGATACACCTCTGGAAGAATCTTTCCGTCTCTACAGACAGGGAATGGAGCTTCTTAAGGATTTAAGCGGAAGACTGGATACAGTAGAAAAAAAGATGCTTCAGATGAATGAGGATGGGACATTTCGTGAATTTTAAGAGTGAACTGAAAAAAAGAACAGAAGAGGCAGAAAGTGTAATCCGGAAATATCTTCCGGAGGAAATCGGTTTTGCAAAGACAATGGCAGAAGCCATGAATTACAGTATGACTGCAGGTGGAAAGAGACTGCGCCCGATCCTGATCCGGGAGACATATCAGCTTTTGGGAGGAGAGGGAGAACTCTGTGAACCTTTCATGGCCGCCATGGAGATGATACATACGCATTCTCTGGTCCATGATGATCTTCCGGCACTGGATAATGATGATTACAGGCGTGGCCGGCTGACGACGCATAAGGTGTACGGAGAAGCCATGGGCGTATTAAGTGGTGTGGCACTTCTGAACCGAGCCTATGAAGTTATGCTGAAAGCCTTTGATCTTACAGAAGATAAAGAACGCGTGATATCTGCTATGAAGATCATGGCAGATAAGACCGGCATAAACGGAATGCTTGGCGGCCAGAGTGTGGATGTGGAGAATGACGGTAAGCCTCTGAAACGTGAAATGCTGGATTATATATATAAGAACAAGACTTCCGCACTGATAGAAGCTTCCATGATGACAGGAGCAGTACTTGCAGGTGCCTCAGAAGAAGCGGTCAGGATCGTGGAGCAGGCTGCAGAAGATATCGGTCTGGCTTTCCAGATCCAGGATGATATTCTGGATGTGACCAGTACCCAGGAAGAACTGGGAAAACCGATCCACAGCGATGAGAAGAATAATAAGGTGACGTACGTAAGCCTTATGGGAATCCAGGCAGCAGCCGGCAGGGTAAAAGAACTTTCTGATCATGCGGTAGACCTTCTGAACAGTCTTGACAGGGAAAATGAATTTCTCGATCTCCTTGTGGAGAGTCTGGTAAGCCGCAGAAAATAGAAAGAACGAAGGAAGGATACGAATGATTCTGGAAAAAATAAAAAAGCCAAATGATATTCATAAAGTTTCATTGGAAGATTTCCCCTGCCTTGCAGAGGAGATCAGGAGCTTTTTGATCCAGACAGTAAGTGAGACAGGAGGGCATCTGGCGTCCAACCTGGGTGTGGTAGAACTGACACTTGCACTGCATAATGTGCTGGATTTTCCCAAGGATAAGCTGATCTGGGATGTAGGACATCAGGCCTATACCCACAAGATCCTTACAGGCAGGAAGAATGGATTTAAGAACCTGCGTAAAGAAGGAGGAGTAAGCGGTTTTCCAAAGAGGAAAGAGAGTGACTGCGATGCCTTTGATACAGGACACAGTTCCAATTCCATTTCTGCCGGACTTGGATATGTCCGCGCGCGTGATCTCCTGGGAGAAAAATATACAGTTGTTTCCGTGATCGGAGATGGTGCACTTACAGGCGGTATGGCTTATGAAGCCCTGAATAATGCCGCAGAGCTGAAGACGAATTTTATTATCATCATTAATGACAATAATATGTCTATTTCAAAGAATGTAGGTGGAATGGCCACATATTTAAGTGCTCTGCGCACAGCGGAGACTTACACAGGGATGAAGATCGGAGTCACTAAGACGCTGAAGAAGATCCCGTGTGTGGGAACAGCAGTGGTAGATACTGTCCGCAGGACCAAGAGCAGCATCAAACAGCTGATCATTCCCGGAATGCTTTTTGAGAATATGGGACTGACGTACTTAGGTCCTGTGGATGGTCATAATATGCGTCAGATGATGAAGCTTTTTAACGAAGCCAAGAGAGTGGAAGGGCCTGTTATTGTCCATGTGCTTACGGATAAGGGAAGAGGCTATGAACCGGCATTTTCCCATCCGGAGAGATTCCACGGTACAGGGCCTTTTGAGATCCAAAGCGGCAGGCCACTTGCCAGAAAAACAGCTCTTACGTATACAGACTGTTTTTCCGGAGCGATATGTTCTGCAGCGGAAAAGAATCCGAAAGTAGTTGCGATCACTGCAGCCATGCCGGATGGAACTGGTCTGAACCAGTTCCGGCAGAAATTTCCGGGGCGTTTTTTTGATGTGGGTATCGCGGAAGAACATGCAGTGACCTTTGCAGCAGGGCTGGCTCTTGGAGGAATGATCCCGGTATTTGCGGTATATTCCTCATTCTTACAGAGAGGATTCGATCAGATCCTTCATGATGTGTGTATGCAGAATCTTCATGTGATCTTTGCTATTGACAGGGCTGGTTTCGTGGGAGCAGACGGTGAGACTCATCATGGCTGTTTCGACCTATCTTATCTGTCTATGATCCCGAATATGACAGTAATGGCACCAAAGAATGGAAAAGAGCTTGAAGAGATGCTGAAATTTGCAGTGGAAGAGCTTGACGGTCCCTGTGCGATCCGATATCCGAAAGGAACGGCCTGTACAGATATGGAAGACTGTGATGAGCCATTGCAGAAAGGCAGAAGTGAAGTGATCTGTCGTGGCAGCGAGATCGCAATCCTTGGCGTGGGAAGTATGGTTGCTGTCTGTCAGAAAGTCTGTGAGGGGCTGAGAGATGACAGAATAGCAAGAGCTACATTTGTTAATGTACGTTTTGTAAAGCCAGTGGATACAGGTCTTCTTGATCAGCTTTCCAAGAATCACAGCCTTCTGGTTATTGTTGAAGAGAATGTAAAAAGTGGTGGATTTGGAGAGCATGTATCTGCTTATATGGAGGCCTGTCATCCTGAAGTAAGAGTATTGTCTCTGGCAATCAGGGATCATTTTATCGAGCATGGAACTGTAGACAGCCAGCGCGTAAAAACAGGCTTGAATGTACAGGGAATCGTAGATGCAGTGGAACAGAGCTGGGCAGATCTTGTGCATAACAGAAAATAAAAGATACAGCTTTTGCAGGAAACGGGAACCTGCAGGACATTTTACAGCCCGGCGACAAGAGCCGGGCTGTTGGAGGATAACATGAAAAAAAGACTTGACATCATGATGGTGGAACAGGGACTTGCACCGTCACGTGAAAAAGCAAAAGCATATATCATGTCCGGTGAAGTTTATGTTAACGGACAGAAAGAAGACAAGGCAGGCTCCATGTTTGCAGAGACTGTCAAACTGGAAGTGAGAGGTAAGACTCTGCCATATGTGAGCAGAGGCGGCCTGAAGCTTGAAAAAGCCATGAAAAATTTTGGCGTTACGCTGAAAGATAAAGTATGTATGGATGTAGGTGCATCAACAGGCGGTTTCACAGACTGCATGCTTCAGAACGGAGCGGTCAAGGTTTATTCCATTGATGTTGGATATGGCCAGCTGGATTGGAAACTGCGCAACGATCCGAGGGTTGTCTGCACGGAAAAAACAAACATTCGTTACGTAGTGCCGGAAGATCTGGAAGGTCCGGCAGCATTTTCTTCCATTGATGTTTCCTTTATTTCCCTGACAAAAGTTCTTCTTCCTGTAAGAAATCTTCTCACAGAGGACGGGGAGATCGTATGCCTTATCAAACCGCAGTTTGAGGCAGGCAGGGAAAAAGTCGGAAAGAAAGGTGTTGTCCGTGATCCGAAAGTTCATGAGGAAGTAATCGAGAAAGTCAGAGATTATGCTATGAGCATTTTCTTGGAGCCATGCCATCTTTCTTTCTCACCGATCAAAGGACCGGAAGGAAACATCGAATATCTGCTCCATCTGAAGAAACATCCGGAAGGAACAGATGTACCTATGAGTCTGGAAGTTTCTGTACAGGATGTGGTAGAGGAAGCTCACGGCCAGCTGGACTGATGTTTGGAAAGGACTTAAAGCAATATGGACAGATTTTATATAATTCCAAACAGTGCGAAAGATCCGGAGCTGGCTTTTTCAGGTATGATCATTAAATATCTGGAACAGAGAGGGGCCAGATGTCATGTTCAGCCAATCACAGAGAAGATGGAGGGGCCTTATCATTATACAGATCCTGACGGGATTCCGGAGGATACGCAGTGTATTATTGTGCTGGGGGGTGATGGAACCCTTCTTCAGGCTGCCAGGGATGTAGTGCATAAAGATATTCCTCTTCTTGGTATCAATCTTGGGACACTGGGATTTCTTGCAGAGGTTGACAAGAATTCTGTATATCCGGCACTGGATCGTCTGCTTTCTGATGATTATGAGCTGGAAGAGCGGATGATGCTGGAAGGAAAGATTTATCATGGAGATGACCTTATCGGACAAGATATTGCGCTGAATGACATTGTGATCGGAAGAGAAGGGCATCTTCGTGTCATCCGTTTTAAAAACTATGTCAATGATGCCTATATGAATTCCTATAATGCAGACGGAATCATTATTTCCACGCCAACAGGGTCTACAGGCTACAGTCTGTCAGCAGGCGGTCCGGTGGTATCTCCAAGTGCCAGTATGATGATCATGACCCCGATCGCGCCTCATACCATGAACACCAGAAGCATTATTCTTTCCGGAGAAGAGGCGGTTACTGTGGAGATCGGGGAGGGAAGACATAATACCATTGAGAATGCAGTCGCTTCTTTTGATGGAGATACCCAGATTTCCATGGTGACAGGAGACCGGATTGTGATCCGCAAGGCCACAGCCAGAACGAAGATCCTTAAGCTGAACCATCTGAGTTTTGTGGAGGTTCTGAGACAGAAAATGAGCAATAGCTGATGCAGGAGGTTCAATTTTGAAAGTAGCAAGACATGAGAAAATAATCGAACTGATCCGTCAGTACGAGATCGATACACAGGAAGAACTTGCGGCAAGGCTGAATGAAGCCGGCTTCAAGGTAACACAGGCTACCGTTTCCAGAGATATCCGAGCACTGAAAATGACCAAGGTTGCAGGAAGCAACGGTAAGTCAAGATATGCGATCCTGGAGGAACACACACCGGATCTGTTAAGTGACAAATATTCCAGAGTGCTGAAAGATGCAGTGATATCCATGAACGTCGGCCAGAACATCGTAGTGGTAAAAACCATTCCGGGAATGGCCATGGCAGCAGCAGCGGCTCTTGATGCCATGAAGTGGCCGGAGATTTTAGGCTGTATTGCAGGAGATGATACTATCATGTGCGTGGTAAAGACTTCCGAGCAGGCATCTGGAGTCGTACAGAAACTCAGCGGCATTTTGTCCAGAAATAAATAAAATCGACAGTATAAGCAAAACAGAAAGGAAACGAATGTTAGTACATCTGCATGTAAAAAATCTTGCACTAATAGAGGAAACAGAGGTGGAATTCGGTCCGGGACTTAATATCTTAACCGGTGAGACTGGAGCCGGAAAATCCATCCTGTTAGGATCCATACAGCTCATCCTGGGTGGAAAAACTTCCAGAAGTATGATCCGGGAGAATGCTTCCTATGCCCTGGTAGAGCTGTTATTTCAGGTTGAAAACACAAAAGCCAGGGAGTCCCTTGCTGCACTCGACATCTATCCGGAGGACGGGCAGGTGCTGATGTCACGTAAGATCATGGACGGCAGAAGTATCAACAAGATCAACGGAGAGACAAGCACAGTCAGCCAGATGAAAGCAGCAGCAGCCTGTCTTCTGGATATTCACGGACAGCATGAGCATCAGTCCCTTCTCTACGGAGACAGACAGCTTGCCATCCTGGATGTGTACGGGAAGGAGCGTATCCTTCCTGCAAGGGAAAAAGTCCGTAGTGCGTACCGTGATTACAGGGAATTCCTGAACCAGCTGAATGCGCTGGATATGGATGAGGAACAGCGTAACAGGGAAAAAGCATTTCTGGAATTTGAAATTAATGAGATCCAGGAGGCAGCTCTTATTTTCGGTGAAGATGAGAAACTGGAAGAGAAATACCGGAAGTTAAGCAATGCCAGAAAGATCATGGAGTCGGTTCAGAATGTTCACGGAATGACCGGGTATGACCGTGGCGCAGCAGACATGACAGGGACTGCTTTGAAAGAGTTTTCCAGGGTATCTGATTATGATAAAGAACTGATGCCTCTTATGGAAACGCTGACAGAGATCGATTCTCTTTTGAGCGATTTTAACAGAGATCTTTCTTCTTATATTGACAGCCTGACTTTTGATGAGGAGACTTTCTTTGAGACGGAAAAGAGACTGGATCTGATCAATGGTCTGAAGGCAAAATATGGCCAGACCATCGAGGAGATTCTGTCTTATCAGGAAGAACAACAGCAAAAACTGGAAAAACTGGAAAAATTTGAAGAAAATTTCCAGCATCTTAAGGAAAAACTTTCCAGTTCAGAAGTAATTCTTGAAAAAGTGTCGCATGAACTTTCAGAGATCAGGAAAGAATACAGTAAACAACTGGATGAAAAAATCATCGAAGGTCTAAAAGAACTGAATTTTGCAGATGTGGATTTTTCTATCCGTTTTGATCGCAGAAAAAATTATACAGATAATGGTTATGATATCGTGGAATACGAAATTTCCACAAACCCGGGCGAGAGCAGAAAACCACTTGGACAGATCGTATCCGGAGGTGAGCTTTCCAGGATCATGCTGGCGATAAAGGCGATTCTTGCAAATAAGGATCAGATCGATACGCTGATCTTCGATGAGATCGACACAGGAATCAGCGGCCGCACAGCACAGAAAGTTTCTGAGAAGATGGCAGTGATCGGTCAGCACAGACAGGTCTTGTGTATCACTCATCTGCCGCAGATTGCAGCAATGGCAGATACGCATTTTGAAATTGAGAAACATGTGGTGGAAACAGAAACGATTACCCAGATCCATCCGCTTGAAGGAGAAGAATCTGTGAGGGAACTTGCAAGACTTCTGGGCGGCGCGGAGATCACACCGGCTGTTTTGGAAAATGCAAGAGAAATGAAGGAATTGGCACAGCACCAAAAAAATACAAGACTGAAATAATTCATACGTTACATACTAAGAGAGGACAGCCGAAAGGTTCGTCCTCTTTTTTACACGTTTTACACGAAGTATCTTAAACAAAAAAATACAAAGGATGTGACGTAGGATGAACAGAAAAAGAAAGTACAGATATCTGCTCCTTACATTTCTTGCCCTGGATCTGATGCTGATGGGATGGCTGGGATACCGTCTTCTGGATCGGAAGATTCCAGATCAGATCCTGGTGGATCATGAAAACAGTAAGGAAGTGACAAAGCTTCTGAAATGTCCTTTTGTCTCTTTTGACGATGCGATCACCGTCTCCGGAAAAGACAGCTACATTCTTCACAGTGAGATTCTTGGAGTAATTCCTTTTAAGGATGTGAAAGTGAAAAATACCACTCTGGATGATGTGTATGTAAGCGGAGATGCTGTGGGGATCTACATGCAGACAAAGGGTGTCCTGATCATTGACACCGGGGAGATCCGTCTGGAAAACGGAGAAACAGAAGATCCTGCCAGGAACATTGTAAAGCCAGGAGATTACATTGTAGCTTTTGATCAGGATGAAATCAGGTGCAAACAGGATCTTATGGACGATCTTGCAGAACTTTCGGAGAAATCCGTAACTATTAAAGTGCGACGGGGCGAAAAAACCATTCCTCTGACTGTAGATCCTGTAAAAGATGAGAACGGGAAGTATAAACTTGGGATCTGGGTGAGGGATGACACCCAGGGAATCGGAACGCTCACCTATGTAGACCAGGACGGAAGATACGGAGCATTAGGACACGGGATCAGTGATGTGGATACAGGAGAATTATTAAACATTGCAGACGGAGATCTTTACAATGCACAGATCCTTGGAATCCGCAAAGGTGAAAGAGGGAATCCCGGAGAACTTTCCGGTCTGATCCGTTACGAAGATAAAAATATCCTGGGAAATATTTCGGAAAACAGTAAAAATGGAATTTTCGGAACAATGAAGGCAGAACAGATAGAAGCCCTGACCTTAAAAAAGATTCCGGTAGGCTATAAACAGGATATGAAAACAGGGCCGGCATCCATTCTCTGCTGCACTGACGGCGAAGTGAAAGAATATGAAGCAGAGATCACAAGGATTGACATGAACCATGAAGATTCCAATAAAAGTTTTGTGATCCAGGTGACAGACAGGGAACTTCTGGGAAAAACAGGAGGCATTGTTCAGGGAATGTCAGGAAGCCCGGTGCTCCAGAACGGAAAACTTTTCGGGGCAGTGACACATGTTTTTGTACAGGATTCTACAGGAGGATACGGGATTTTTATTGAGAATATGATGGGAAACGGGAAATAAGAAAAAAGATTTTTCCCCGAAAATATGGAGAAATGGTATGCATAAAGTGAATTTTGTCATATTACTCCAGGTAAATGTCGAAAAATATCGTACGAAAGTGGGGAAAAATACCCACTTTCATCTTGATTTCGCCATAGGATTTCATTTATAATAACTTTGTTGCCAATTATAGGAGTTAAAAAGCGAGGGTAGTGATTTTCTTGTTAGTTGCTGCCGGGTGATAATGGGGTATGTCTGGAACCCAAGGAGATAAGTTAGGAGGGGTCTCATGGACAAATTAAATGTTGCGATTGCTGATGATAACGCCAAAATGACAGACATGCTCGGTCAGATGATCGAAGAAGATAAAGACCTTGAACTGGTCGGAAAAGCACACAATGGAGAAGAAATCTGTAATATAATCAAAGATAAGGAACCGGATGTGGTAGTTCTCGATATCATTATGCCGAAGATGGACGGACTTTCCGTCATGGAGAAATTTGCTCGTGATGCAAATGTTAAGAAAGTCCCGGTATTTATCGTATTATCTGCAGTTGGACAGGAGAGGATTACGGAGGATGCATTCAATCTCGGAGCAGATTACTATGTATTGAAGCCTTTCGACAACACCACACTTTTAAACCGGATCAAACATATCCGGAAGATTGGGGACAGAAGAGTGCGGGAGATTGCAAGACCCAATATCACAGAAAACAGGAAACCTCAGCCGGAGAGGAATCTGGAAACCGATGTGACCAATATCATTCACGAGATCGGAGTTCCGGCACATATCAAAGGATATCAGTATTTAAGAGATGCGATTATTCTGTCTGTCAATGATATGGAGATGCTTAATTCTATAACGAAAGTATTGTATCCGACCATTGCGAAACGGCATCAGACAACACCGAGCAGAGTAGAACGTGCGATTCGCCATGCCATTGAGGTAGCGTGGAGCCGTGGAAAGATGGATACAATTGACGAATTATTCGGATATACTGTAAGCACCGGAAAGGGTAAACCCACTAATTCAGAATTCATAGCATTAATTGCAGATAAAATCAGACTTGAATATAAAAATCAGACTTTTAATTGAGTGAATTTTGGAGTATAATTATAAATAAAAAAGGGTGTACCCAGGGAGGGGAATACAGATGAAAAAAATTCTGTTTGCTACATCAGAAGCAGTACCTTTTATCAAAACAGGAGGACTCGCTGATGTTGCCGGCTCACTGCCTAAGTGCTTTGACAAAAAATATTTTGATATTCGCGTGATCTTACCGAAATATGCCTGCATGAAACAGGAATGGAAAGATAAAATGGAGTATGTTACCCATTTTTACATGGATCTTGGATTTAAGAATTGTTATGTAGGAATCATGCGGATGGAGTATGATGGAATCCAGTTCTACTTCATTGACAATGAATATTATTTCAGCGGACCGAAACCATATGACAGTGCACCATGGGATCTTGAGAAATTCGCGTTCTTTTCCAAGGCTGTTTTATCAGTGCTTCCGGTGATCGGATTCAGACCGGATATCATCCACTGCCACGACTGGCAGACAGGTCTTGTTCCGGTTTACCTTCATGATTCCTTCCAGGAGAATGAGTTCTTCCGCGGAATTAAGACTATCATGACAATACATAACCTGAAATTCCAGGGTGTATGGGATGTTAAGACTGTTAAGGATATTACAGGACTTTCTGATTACTATTTTGCACCGGATAAACTGGAGGCATACAAGGATGCCAACTTCCTGAAAGGAGGTATGGTATTTGCAGATGCTATCACTACAGTAAGTAATACCTACGCAGAGGAGATCAAGACACCATTCTACGGTGAGAAGCTGGACGGCCTTCTGAATGCCAGAGCCAACAGCCTCCGTGGTATTGTAAATGGTATTGATTATAATGAATTCAATCCGGAGACAGATCCGAATATTACAAGAAACTACAACGCAAGAAACTTCCGCAAAGAGAAAGTTAAAAATAAGATCCAGCTTCAGAAAGATCTTGGACTTGAGCAGGATCCGAAGGCTATGATGATCGGTATCGTTTCCCGTCTGACAGACCAGAAGGGCTTTGACCTGATCGCTTATATCATGGACGAGCTTTGCCAGGATGCAGTACAGATCGTTGCTCTTGGCACTGGTGAAGAACGTTATGAGAATATGTTCCGTCATTTCGACTGGAAATACCATGGAAAAGTTTCCGCGCAGATCTACTACGATGAGGCAATGTCCCACAGGATTTACGCAGCATCTGATGCGTTCCTGATGCCTTCACTGTTTGAACCATGTGGCTTAAGCCAGTTGATGAGCCTTCGTTACGGAACACTTCCGATCGTTCGTGAGACAGGCGGGTTGAAGGATACTGTTATTCCGTACAATGAATATGAAGGAACAGGAACAGGATTCTCATTTGTAAACTATAATGCACATGAGATGCTCGCTACGATCCGTTATGCGGAGAGCGTATATTATGATAAAAAACGTGAGTGGAATAAGCTGGTTGACCGCGCAATGGCTGCGGACTTCTCCTGGAATAATTCTGCAAGACAGTATGAGGAGATGTATAACTGGTTGATCGGAGAATGATTATTCTTTTCCGGGCACGTTTAAAAGCAATAAGAAGGTGCAGACAATAGATGAGTGGTCTATTGTCTGTGCTTTTTTGTGTAGAAAATTATTAATTAATGACAGAATATTATTATGTTAACAAAAAATAACTTTTAAAATATTGTTAATTTGACTAAACTTTATAAATTATTCAGTTATTGTCAAACAACTTGAATTGTGTTACATTTATACAAGTGGATAATACGTATTCGGTGCAGAGCTATATAGAGAGTGCGGATGCTTTTATCCGCTTAACATTGAACTTATGATGAGGTGATGAAATGACACTGGATAAATTGAAGACTGGTGAGTGTGGCAGAATCATCAGTGTTTGTGGTGAGGGGGAGTTGAGACATCATCTCCTGGATATGGGACTTACGCCTGGGACGGAGGTTTTGCTTCGGAAAACGGCTCCTATGGGTGATCCGGTTCAGCTGGTTTTGCGTGGATATGAGTTGACGTTGCGGCTTGCGGAGGCTGCAAAGATTGAGATCGTGGAGACTACGAAGGAGAAGGTGACACCTCGGGACGATGAGAGACATTTCTCAATTGCACATCCTGGAGTGGGCGAGCTTGGGAAAGCGAAGGATTACAGGAAGAATCGGATCGGAGATGTGATTGCGAAAGGTGAGTCGATCACTTTTGCATTGGCCGGAAATCAAAATTGTGGTAAGACGACACTTTTTAACCAGCTGACAGGATCGAATCAGCATGTGGGAAATTTTCCCGGAGTGACAGTTGATAAGAAAGAGGGTACGATTCGTCGACATCCGGAAGCTGTGGTGACAGATCTTCCAGGAATTTATTCTCTTTCCCCTTATTCCAGTGAGGAAATCGTGACACGGGATTTTCTGCTGAATGAGAGACCTACGGGAATTATCAATATTGTAGACGCCTCCAACATTGAGAGGAATCTTTATCTGACCATGCAGCTGATGGAACTTGGAATTCCTATGGTTCTGGCATTAAATATGATGGATGAGGTGCGGGCCAATGGTGGTTCTGTGCGGATCAATGAGCTGGAGGAGATTTTGGGAATCCCGGTTGTTCCTATTTCAGCAGTGAAGAATGAAGGAATTGATGAGCTGATCGATCATGCAATACATGTAGCCAGATACAGAGAAGCACCTGGCAGGATTGATTTCTGTGCAGATAATCAGTCACCCCAGGATCCGGTGGGCGCAGTTCACAGGTGTATCCATGCGGCGGTGCATCTTATTGCACCCTATGCAAAAAATGCCGGACTTCCGGTACGTTTTGCAGCTACAAAAATTGTGGAAAAAGATCCTCTGATCGAAGAGCGGCTGGTTTTACCGGATGGAGAGAAACGGGTTCTGAATGAACTGACAACTGTTATGGAAAAAGAGGGAGGACTTGACAGGGAAGCTGCACTTGCAAACATGCGATTTAGTTTTATTGAGCAGCTCTGTGTAAAAACCGTGGTAAAACCTGCAGAGAGCAGAGAACATAAACGAAGCGTGGCCATTGACCGTATTCTTACCGGTAAATATACGGCAATTCCGTGTTTTGTAGGAATTATGGCTTTGGTGTTTGTAATGACATTCAATTATCTGGGAGCGTGGATGTCTGACGGGATGACAATAGCTGTAGACTGGGTGATCGGATTGATTGGAAATGGGCTGCGTGCAGCAGGGGTCAGCACGGTACTGCAATCTCTTGTGGTAGATGGAATTTTAAGCGGTATTGGGAGCGTGATCGGATTCCTTCCAACGATTGTGACTCTGTTTTTCTTTCTGTCAATTCTGGAGGATACCGGATATATGGCTCGAGTGGCTTTTGTAATGGATAAACTGCTCCGTAAGATCGGACTTTCCGGAAGAAGCTTTGTGCCAATGCTCATTGGCTTCGGATGTTCTGTTCCGGCGATCATGGCAACGAGAACACTGTCCAGTGAGAGAGATCGTAAGATGACCATTCTGCTGACACCATTTATGAGCTGCAGTGCGAAGCTTCCTATTTATGGACTTCTTACCAGTGCATTTTTTCCGAAACAGTGGCGTGGCGTTGTAATGATCAGCCTTTATTTTGCAGGAATTATCTGCGGAATCCTTTATGCGTTGATCCTGAAAATGACCAGATATAAAGGTGAACCCGTACCGTTCGTTATGGAACTTCCCAATTATCGTCTGCCTTCTGCAAAAAGTGTCGGACAGCTGATCTGGGAGAAAGCGAAAGGATTTATCCAGAAAGCGTTTACAATTATTTTTGCGGCAACTTTGATCGTATGGTTCCTGCAGAATTTTGATGCAGGATTACATCTGGTTTCCAGTGCAGATCAGAGTCTTCTGGCAAAAGTCGGCAGCATTGTGGCTCCTCTTTTTGCACCGTTGGGATTTGGTGACTGGAGAGTATCCACAGCACTGATCACAGGGTTTATGGCAAAAGAAAGCGTAGTTTCCACACTGACAGTTCTCCTTGGTGGAAAAACAGCTCTTCTGACAACTTTGTTCACACCGTTTACAGCGTATGTATTTCTGATTTTTACACTTCTTTATACTCCATGTGTTGCTGCCATTGCAACTGTGCGGAGAGAGATGGGAACTGTGCGGGCTGCTCTGGGAATTGCAGTTTTACAGTGTGCAACTGCATGGATCGTGGCTTTTATAGTACATGGCGTTGGAATGCTGTTAGGATTCTGACATATTATTTATGACTCTCTACAAATCGCAGAAAACATTCTGCCGATGAGGTGAGAGTCATATTTTTTTTATAGGCAATTCCGATAGAGAGCTTATCCAGTCCGTTAATTGGGACAGAAACGAGGGCTGGCTGGTGAAAAAGCTGATAGCTGCTTTCTGTCAGGAGACTGATCCCTTCTCCGATCTCCACGGCACTGACAATGGATTCTGCCCGGGCCGTGCGTAGAATATGAGGATGTATGCCGGCTTTATGGAAACTGCGCATGCAGAGTCTGTAGATAGAAGTATGAGGTGGCATCAGGATAAAAGATTCTTCATTTAACTGGTTCAGGGTGAGCGATTCTTTTTCAGAAAGAGGATGCCCGGCAGGAAACACAGCAACCAGACGGTCTTCTGTGAGAAGATGAAAAGTGTGTACTGCAGGGTTCAGCATGTTTTTTCTGGCAAAAACCAGTTCAAAGCGGTCGTTCTCAAGGCCCAAGAGAAGTTCCTGATCTTCCACTTCCCTCAGGGAAAAAAGAATTTCCGGATACTCAGAACAGAAATGATGGATTTTGGAAGTAAGATGATACTGGGAAAGAAACGGAAGTGTACCAATATGAAGTGTCCGGGATTCACTGTTTTTAAAATGGGATATCACTTCCAGGGAACGGTGATACTGTCTGGAAACCTTCAAGGCTTCTTTATAAAAAAGTTCTCCAGCAGGAGTAAGGACAGCAGAACGTTTACTTCTGTCCCATAAAACGAGATCCAGTTCTTTTTCCAGTTTCATGATCTGCTTGGAAAGTGCAGACTGGGAAATATGCATCGCCTCCGCAGCATCAAAAAAAGTCCGGGACTGAGCTGCACAGATAAAGTAATCAATCTGTTCGAAAGTCATAGGAAATACCTGCCTTAAAAAAATAATCACTTGTTGTTGATCGTGAAGAAAACATTCATCAATCATTCCATATTGGAAACAATTATAGCATAGAAAGAATTGATTTACCATGTGAAAAAGGGATAAAATAGCAGAAGGAATGAAGTGCCTGATATGGAACGCAGATAAATATTTGTATATTCAGTGCAAAGCTGCGTAACAAATGCGGATTGCAGATATCCGCCTGACTGTTAGCGAATGTCAGGCTTGATAATAATATAATAAAATACAGGAGGCTTGTTATGGCAGATAAAGTAAGAGATTTAAGAAGCGCACTTGCACTTCTGGAAGAAATGCCTGATCAGCTGATCGAGACAGATGTGGAAGTCGATCCAATGGCAGAGCTTGCAGGTGTATACCGCTATGTAGGAGCAGGTGGAACTGTGAGACGTCCTACAAAAGAAGGTCCGGCAATGATCTTCAATAATGTAAAAGGACATCCAGATGCAAAAGTAGTGATAGGTGTTCTGGCCAGCAGAAAACGAGTGGCCGCTTTATTGGACACTGAACCTGAAAATCTTGGAAAGATGCTTTGTAAAAGCGTTGAGAATCCGGTTCCACCTGTAGATTTCACAGGCGAGGCACCATGCCAGCAGGTGGTACATAAAGCAACAGATCCTGATTTTGATCTCTATAAACTGGTACCTGCGCCAACCAACACACCGGATGATGCAGGCCCATACATCACACTTGGCATGTGCTATGCCACTCATCCGGATACAGGAGTTCATGATGTGACGATCCACCGCCTTTGCATTCAGGGAAAAGATGAGCTTTCCATTTTCTTTACACCAGGGGCCAGGCATATTGGGGCTATGGCAGAACGTGCAGAGGAACTGGGACAGAAACTTCCTATTTCCATCAGTATCGGAGTAGATCCGGCAATCGAGATAGGTTCCTGTTTTGAGCCACCTACAACACCTCTTGGATATGATGAGCTTTCTGTAGCAGGGGCACTTCGCGGAGAGCCTGTAGAGCTTTGCAAATGCGTTACAGTTAATGAGAGAGCAATCGCAAATGCGGAGTATGTGATCGAGGGAGAGGTGATCCCTGGTGTGCGTGTAAAAGAAGACCAGAACAGCAACAGTGGCTATGCCATGCCGGAATTTCCGGGATACACAGGTCCTGCAAGTGACCAGTGTTGGCTGATAAAAGTTACTGCAGTAACACATCGTGAGCATCCCGTCATGCAGACATGCATCGGACCAAGTGAAGAGCATGTATCTATGGCCGGAATTCCAACAGAAGCCAGCATCTATGGTATGGTGGAAAAAGCAATGCCAGGAAGACTTCAGAATGTTTACTGCAGCAGTGCAGGCGGCGGAAAATACATGGCTGTTCTTCAGTTTAAGAAGCTTTCCCCCAGCGATGAAGGAAGACAGCGTCAGGCAGCACTTCTTGCATTTTCCGCATTCAGTGAGCTGAAAAATGTATTTCTTGTAGATGAAGATGTAGACTGTTTTGATATGAACGATGTGCTCTGGGCTATGAATACAAGATTTCAGGGAGATGTGGATGTGATCACGATTCCGGGAGTCAGATGTCATCCTCTTGATCCTTCCAATGATCCTGCATTTTCTCCAAGTATTCGGGATCACGGAATCGCATGCAAAACTATTTTTGACTGCACTGTGCCGTATGATCTGAAAGATAGCTTTCACAGAGCACGTTTTATGGAGCTGGATTCTGAGAAATGGCTGAAAAAATGAAAAAAAGAATTGTAGTTGGTGCGACAGGTGCGAGCGGCCTGCCGCTCCTTATAAAATGCCTGGAGATCATCAGGGAGAAACCTGATTATGAATCATATCTGATCATGAGTTCCAGCGCAGAATTAACACTTCGTCAGGAGACAACCTTCACTGTGGAGGATGTAAAGAAACTGGCAGACTATATTTTGAAGCCGGAAGAGATAGGGGCAAAACCTGCCAGCGGTTCTTTTAAAACAGAGGGAATGCTGATCGTTCCCTGCAGTATGAAAACCATAGCAGGGATCCACAGTGGCTATGCTGATAATCTGATTCTCCGGGTGGCAGATGTGACGATCAAAGAGCAGAGAACTTTGGTTCTGGCTGCCAGGGAGACACCTTTAAGCGGGATACATCTCAGGAATCTTTATGAGCTTTCCATGCTGCCTGGAGTGAGGATCATTCCGCCGATGATGACTTTTTATCATAAGCCGGAGACGATCGATGATATGGTGTACCATATTGCGGCAAAGCTTCTGGAACCTTTTGGAATTGAAGCGGAGGAGTATCGAAGATGGAATGGCTTGTAAGAGAATGTATGGAGGCAGCAGGATGTTCTCTTGAGGTCAGTGCTGCTTTTGTGGGAGAGGATATTTTTGTTTGCTTACAGGGGGGAGAACGGCCGCATCTTGGATGTGTTGTTCAGACGGAGCCCAGGGAATCTCTGACTGGAGATGGCAGTGTGAGTGCGACTTCTTCGGTTTTGAATTATCCGGGACATAAGGATGAAGTTGTCTGCCGGTATGTGGCGGAAAAAATTTCCCGGGAGCTGAAGCGGAGAGTTGTCTGTACGGGGGGATTTCATAAGGATGGGATTACCATTGAGGAGATTCGTGAGGTGCAGTGGGCGGTGGAAACTGTGACGGAAAAGATTGTTGTAAAGTTGCGGTAGGGTTGGTGAACGATCCTATTTTTTCTCAAATATATCTTCGCGGGTTATATTCTTAGCCCATTTTCCACTAAGATATCTTTTGATGACCCAGGGCCATTTTACAAATTCGTCAGTACAGAGGAGAAAATAAACCCAGAGTACCGGCAGCTTCAGCACGAATGCAGCAAAGAAGCCGAGAGGTACTGCATATACCCACATATCAATGGTATCGCAGATCAGGCCAAATTTCGTATCACATCCAGCGCGGAACACACCTGCGATCACGGTCAGCTTCAACGTCTTGGAAGCGTATCGTTTGGATCTTTCCAGATCTCCCTGTCCCATAACATTTCCAAGCAGGATGCCGCCTGCACTTGCGATACCGAAACAGAAAACCGTTCCGATATTACGGACAACAATGACCAGGGAATTGGCTGCAACTGCGTCGGTGCCAAGATGTCCAAGGATCACGGAATACATGGAAAAACCAACGCTCCATGCAATATCGTTGCCAAGGGCTGGCAGTGAAAGCCGTACAAAATCTCCAAACAGGACTTTGTTTTTGATAAACATATACCGGAGATCCAGCCACACATTACTTATGGGAAAATGACGAAGAAAAGCTCAGGGTAGTATTAACAAGATTTTATGCAAAAAAATGCATAAAAAATCACATCACCGGTTGTTGAGAAAATCAATCCGTGGTACACTGGATGAAAATCATGAAATGATCACGCTCATGAGCATAAAGTGAAGCGGAACAGAATTATCCGCCTTGCGAAAGATATTTTCAGAGAAAGAGGAGTAAAGCACATGCCAGTTTTTGATTTCAGTGCAGCACCGGCAGATAATAATGAGAAAAAAAGCCAGTGCACATATACAACATTCCATTCCAATGAGACAACAGCAACACCGGAGAAGCCGGTACTGATCCTGGATAACAGCAAGAGAGAGTGGAAACATCATTCCTGCGGATATTTTTCCAATCCAGCGAAACAGACAGCCTTTGAGTTTAAGGAAGAAGATGGTGTTTTTCCGGCAGATATCCTGAAGATCGATTCCCGTTTTACAAGCCTGATCAAATGGCTTGGGGAAAACCATATCAACATCCGTCTTTCCGGAAAGAATACAAAAGAAGGATATGCAGTTTACAAGATCCGGGAGATCGCTTTTGGTGGCGGCACCAAGCTTTCTGCTGAGGATGGATTTCTTCAGTTTATGATCGACCGCCTTTTTGCAAGCAGTACACCCGCAGAAGTGAACAAGGATGATGACGAGGAAGAAGATGGTGATGACATGAAGCTTACCAGCATCCAGAGCATCACAGATTTTATGACCTGCGCAGGAAAGACTATGCCTGACAACATCCGACTCTGGGCAAGACGTAACCTTGCAGTTGCCCGTTCCCATGAGGTTTCCCAGGAGGAGAGACGTCATGCACAGCGTGCACTTTCCATTATGATGAACATTCAGTGGAAACATAATTACTTTGAATCCATTGATCCAAAGGAAGCTCGCCGTATACTGGACGAAGAACTTTATGGAATGGAGCGTGTAAAACAGAGGATCATTGAGACGATCATCCAGATCAACCGTACCCATACTCTTCCTGCGTACGGACTTCTTCTTGTAGGACCTGCAGGAACCGGTAAATCTCAGATCGCTTATGCAGTTGCAAGAATCCTCAAGATGCCGTGGACAACTCTGGATATGAGTTCTATCAATGACCCGGAGCAGTTAACAGGAAGTTCCCGTGTTTATGCCAATGCAAAACCGGGAATCATTATGGAAGCTTTCTCTATGGCAGGAGAATCCAATCTTGTATTTATTATCAATGAGCTTGATAAGGCGGCATCAGGCAAGGGTAACGGAAATCCGGCAGATGTACTTCTGACACTTCTGGATAATCTTGGATTTACAGATAATTACATGGAGTGTATGGTTCCGACAGTTGGTGTATATCCGATCGCAACAGCCAATGACAAGTCCCGGATCAGTGCACCTCTGATGTCGCGTTTTGCAGTGATTGATATTCCAGATTACACACCGGAGGAAAAAAAGATCATCTTTTCCAAATTTGCACTTCCGAAAGTCCTGAAGCGTATGAGCCTGAAACAGGAAGAATGTATTGTAACAGAGGAAACACTGGATGCAGTGATTGAAAAATTCGCAGATACAACAGGAATCCGTGACCTTGAGCAGGCAGCAGAACATATCGCAGCTAATGCACTGTATCAGATCGAGGTGGATCATGTAAAAACTGTCACTTTTACACCGGAGATGGTAAGAGATCTTCTTGATTAAGAAATAAAAATATATTTAACCAAATCAGGGGAGTTCCACCTGACCAGAAAATCTCACCCTTTGTAAAAGTGTGAAAATCAATAAACAGGGGAGATTAACCGGAATAGATGAAATATTTTCAGATAAAACAAAAATCAGGGCTTGCCTCCAACAAAAGAAATGAGTATAATGATATTAAAACGTGTGCGCGTGAACACAAAAGAAAACAGATAGTGTTCAGGAGGATATAATATGGCAGTTACGTTACAGCAGATCGCAGAAGCTGCGGGTGTTTCCAGGGGAACGGTGGACAGGGCGCTGAACAACCGTGGCCGCATCCGCCCTGAGGTAGAAGAAAGGATCAAGAAGATTTCACAGGAGATGGGATACCAGCCCAGCCGTGCAGGCCGTGCTCTTGCCATGGCGAAACGAAAGATCAGGATCGGTGTGATTCTTCAGTATATGAAAACTCCTTTTATGCAGCAGGTTTTAAAGGGAGTTATGACAGCCAAAGAAGAAGTGGAGAGTTTTGGCGGAACGGTAAAGATTTATGAGATCGAAGGTGCGGAACCTGAGAAAGTAATGGTAGCCATGGAAGAACTGAGAGAAGCAGGTTTCAATGGAATTGCAATGACTCCGTCCGAGGATCAGCTTCTGAAAGCCAGGATCGACCAGTACAGTGAAGAATATGGAATTCCTGTGGTAACATTTAATGCGGATCTGGAAGACACAAAACGGCTTTGTTTTGTGGGACAGGATACTTTTCAATCTGGCCGGACAGCGGCAGGTCTGATGAATGAGATGACAGATGGGAAAGGTCAGGTTGCTATTATCTCCGGCCAGATTGCAAACCCTGGACTTATCAGCAGGCAGAAAGGTTTTACAACAGAGATCAAGGAGAATTTTCCTGAGCTTGAAGTCGTTGATATACGATATTCTTATGATGATGAGTGGGTTGCATCCAAAATCGTGGAGGAACTTCTGGAGCTTTATCCGGAACTTACCGGTATTTATATTACCGGTCATGGTGTAAAAGGTGTCTGCCAGACTCTTAAGAAACTTGGAAAAGACAGATCCATGCATGTGATCGCCAACGATTTTCTGGAAGAGAATAAAAAATGGCTTCAGGATGGTACGATCAATTTCCTGATCGGTCAGGATGCGGAAGTGCAGGGACATTCTCCAGTGACTATTCTTTTTCAGCTTCTTTTTGACAGCAAGGCACCGGAAAAAGAATTTCAGTATACAGACATTGTGATCCGGACAAAGTACAATATGAGCTGAACCGAAACTGGCGATAAATGAGGAAAATCAGATGAATTATAAGAATGTAAAAATTGCAGAAGGTGCCAGAATCGCGAAACAGTCAGTGATCCTGGGTGATGTGACGATCGGGCGTGACAGTTGTGTGCTGTATTATGCAGTGATCCGTGGTGATGATGCTCCGGTTGTGATCGGCGAGGAAACAAATATCCAGGAGAATTGCACTATTCATGTCAGCCACAACATGCCGACCCATATCGGAAATAATGTCACAATAGGACATAATGCAGTGGTTCATGGCTGCACCATCGGAGACCGTACCCTGATCGGAATGGGAGCAGTGATCCTTGATGGCGCGAAGATCGGCAGCGACTGTATTATAGGTGCAGGAAGCCTTGTTACCAAGAATACAGTCATCCCGGATGGTTCTCTTGTAATGGGAAGTCCGGCAAAGATCAGACGCAATCTCACATGGGAAGAGAAACTTGGGATCGTTGAAAACAGCAAAGAATATCTTGCTGTGTCTGAAGAGATGAAAGATCAGGGAGTATTGTAGAGTGTTAGGCGGCAGAATAAGATAATATTTATGCCAATAATAATTGAATAATACCGGCGTGATTGCTTTTGTGATCAGTCACTTTATATGATAGGTATGGTGTGAAACAGCTCCAGGGATTTTCTGTATATCAGAGATTCTGGAGCTGTTTTTTATATTTTGTTTTTAGCTGGCTCAGGCAGCGAATGTGAATGATTTTATCTGTTTAATCCCAATAATTATCGGATTATTTATTTATCAATTATTTCAATCGGTGTATCATCCCGGGCATCCAGGTCATTGATATATTTTTTCGTTTCTTTCACAATTACATTAGACAGCAGCAGTACTGCGATCAGGTTCGGGATGGCCATCAGTGCATTCAGAATATCAGCAACTGTCCAGACCAGATTCAGAGAAATGACAGGTGCAATGGCAGCTATCACAATGTACAGCACACGGTAAGGAATGAGCCCTTTTTTTCCGGAAAAATACTCTACACAGCGTTCTCCATAATATGCCCAGCCAAGAACGGTTGAGTAGGCAAATGAAATGATACCTACAACCAGGATCACAGGCCCAAGTACCGGGATCTGCTGAAAGGCAAGAGTGGTGAGGACACCGCCATCTGTGATATTTCCCATATCAATGGAAGGATTTTTCATAATGCTGGTGACAAGAACAAGACCTGTCATGAGGCAGACAACAACGGTGTCCCAGAAAGTGCCGGTGCTGGAGACAAGTGCCTGACGTACGGGATTTCTTGTCTGTGCAGCAGCGGCAGCGATAGGAGCAGAGCCCATACCAGATTCATTGGAAAAAAGACCTCTTGCGATTCCATACTGCATGGCCATCATAATGCCCCGGCCAACAAGGCCGCCTGCTGCAGCACCTGGGGTAAATGCAAGTTTGCAGATGGTTTTTACTGCAGGAACAATAAAATCAAAATTGATCCCCAGGATGATAAGACATCCGATCACATAGAAAAAAGCCATAAACGGAACAAGACGTTCACAGACAGTAGCAATGGATTTGATACCGCCAAAAATAACAAGGGCAGTGAGAACTGCCACGGCAATTCCAATCGCTGCGGGCGGGATATGTAAGTTTTCATTGCACACGGTTGCAATAGCATTTACCTGTGTGGCACATCCGATTCCAAAAGAAGCGAAACTTCCGAAGAATGCAAAGAGAAGGCCAAGCCAGTGCATGTTTAGACCACGTTCCAGAGCATACATGGCACCACCCTGCATACGACCATCTTTTGTCTTGACGCGGTATTTTACAGCGATGAGAGATTCACTGTATTTGGTGGCGATTCCGAAGACACCGGTAAGCCAGCACCACAATACCGCACCAGGGCCGCCAAGTGCAATGGCAGTTCCCACTCCGATGATATTTCCGGTTCCGATAGTGGAAGCCAGGGCAGTTGTCAGGGCACCAAACTGGCTGACTTCACCCTCTGCATCGGAGTCTTTTGTGACAGAAAGACGGATGGCAGTGCCGATCTTTCGCTGGATCACCCCGGTTCGGATGGTCATAAAAATATGTGTTCCCAGAAGCAGAATGATCATCCACCAGCCCCACACCAGACTGTCGATCTGGTTTATCATATTTCCGATTGCATTCATCATAGAAATCTCCTCCCTTTCTCAAAGCAAAATTTCAGCAGAGAAACTGCAGAAATAACACAAGGGCGTACAAACACCGGAAAACATGTGCTGTACGCCCTTGTACGTTACGCTCTTTTGTTGTGATTATTGTATTGATTATACAGGAATCTGAAAGAAGATGCAACTTAAAAACAGGAATTACGTTGCGAATTTCATGGAACTGTTTTTTCTATAAGTATTGGAGGAGGGAGGTGAATCTAAAAAATACAATATATTGTTTAAATGCAGGAAAAAACCAGTGAGAAAACAGTAAATTTGTGATAAAATGAACAAAACAGAGAAAGAAGAAAAGTGTAAAGGGGAAACCGTATGAAAAAGAATCACTTTCATCTGAAAAATTATGTTGTTGCGACCAGTGTTTTTATCCTGGCAGTTGTAGCAGGAATTCTGATCTTCTTTGGAGGTGTTCAGAACTCTGTTCGAACAAATTCTCAGCAGACGCTTGAGACGAATGTGGAGAGACAGAGTGAACATCTGCGTACAATTTTGGATATTCATTACCAGTATCTTGATGAGATCGCTTCTGCTATGGGAAAATCGGAAGAGCTTATTTCTGAAGAAAATAAAGAACGGCTGGTATCCATTTATGAGAAGACAAGCCTGGAAAGAGTTGCACTGATCGATGAAAACGGAAATGCTTATTATGATAACGGAGAAATTAAGAATGTTTCTCACAGAAGATATTTTAAGGAGGCGATCAGCGGCCGGCAGGCCATCAGCGATCCACTGGAGAGCAGTGTAGATCAGGAGGTGAGGGTAGTTCTGTGTGTGCCAGTGTATAAAGAGGATAAAGTGATCGGTGTTCTGGGAGGATCATGCAATGTTACAGCATTAAGTCATATGCTGTTTGATGATCTTTTTGGTGGAGCCGGAAACAGCCTTATAACCACCAGAGATGGTGAGATCATTGCTTCTGACGGTGGTTCTTCATCCAACACAGAGATCACATATGGAACCAATCTTTTTAACTATTATGGAGAGAAGAATCTCAGGAGAAAACATATTCTTCAGGATGTACAGGCAGATTTCCAGAATGGAGAGAAAGGCCTGGTGAAGCTGAGTTTTGGAGGGAGAATGGAGAAAGACTGTTATCTGGAGTATATGCCTGTCGGATATAATGACTGGATGATCTGTTATACAGTTCCTGTAAAAAATGCACAGCAGGCTTACGATTTTATTCCCAGATATGAACTGATATTTATGGGTAGTTTCTGTATTATGGTGACAGTGCTGGTAATCTATATAATCCTCAGAAATAACAAGGAAAAAGCTGAATTGCTCCGTACAGCACAGAGAGATGCTCTGACAGGGGTGTATAATAAAGAAAATACGCAGAAAGTGATCGACAGTATCTTAAGAGAAAAAAATCCTTCAGCTTTCCACGGTTTTCTGATCATGGATATGGATCATTTTAAGAAAGTGAATGATGTTTACGGCCATGCTGTTGGAGATAAAGTACTGCAGATGTTTGGCGATTTTCTCAAGGCTCAGTTCCGCGAACAGGATGTGATCGGACGTATTGGTGGTGATGAATTTGTTGCATTGCTTTATAATATTGGATCCAGGGAAAATATGGAATCCAGAATAAAAGATGTTCAGAAAAAGATCGGAGAGCTTCATGTAGATGAGATGGAAGGAAACCAGTTTACATTAAGCGCAGGTATTGCTTTTGCGCCGCAGGACGGCGATACATTTATGGAATTATATCAGAAAGCAGATCTTGCCCTGTACCAGACAAAACGTGGAGGAAGAAACGGGTATCGGATTTACGAGAATACGAAATCAGAATAAAAAGAAAACCTGCACCTTTTAAAAGCTGTTGGCCTGTGTGCATATGGTCGTCAACAAGACCTGGCATCCACAGGAGATTTTTTCCATCGATGATCTCCACAGCCGTGAGGCCGGAATGTTTTTCACTGGTGATGGAAAGAATATCTCCGTTTTTGGTGGCAATAAAAATGTGTTTTCGGATCTGGAAATTTCCACCAGGAACCATCCTTGCGGAAAAACCGCTCACATTTGTTTCCATTGAGACACTGACAGAGTGCGTGGTGTTCATGATCTCAAGAGAGGATTTTGAGATTTGGATCGCCCAGGATATCCATCTTTTAAGGCTGGTAGTGCATAAGATCGCATATAAACTCTACCATTCATCTCATAACAGAGATGAGAGATTATTTTATCCGCCTACGTTTCTGTTCCTATATTACATGCTGAAATTTGCGCCAGCCCATAATATTGAGAAAAAAGGCGAAATTATCCTGCAAAAAACAAGGGAAGGAATCCGTGAAGAACTGGGTATGACAGTAAAAACGATTAATCGTACGATCGCAAAACTGAAAGAAGACGGACTTATTGATAGCCGAAAAGGAAAAGTCGTGATGTCTCAGGAACAGTATCAGATGGCAAGACCAAGATCGGGTATTACGTATCGTGATGTGAGGAAGAGAATGAAAAAAGAAATTTTTGAGATCAGCGGAATTACCTGTTTAGCATATGAAGAAAAGAAACCGGAATATCTTATCATCCAGCCCATCAATGAGCCCCACGCCCAGATGCTGGCTCGACAGGTTTCGTTTATGATAAATAATACAGAAAAAGGATTTCTTCTGATCGCTTTTCTTGTAAAAAACTGGAACCATGACCTGTCACCTTGGAGTGCACCAGCCGTATTTGGGAAAGAAAGCTTTGGAGACAGTGCAGAAAAAACATGGTCGTTTATAAAAGAAGAACTGATACCGGAAGCTGTGAAACGGTATAAGTTGGAGAACGATGGGAGCAGAAAGCCAGTACTGTCGGTGATACTGGGAGGATATTCTCTGGCGGGACTGTTTTCATTGTGGAGCGCGTATCGTCAGGATATTTCAATATCAGCAGCTGCAGCCATGTCGCCGTCTGTATGGTTCCCAGGGTGGCTGGAGTATATGAAGGATAAGAAGATTCAGGTTAAAAATGTGTATCTCAGCCTGGGAGACAGAGAAGAGAAAACACGAAATGAAATGATGAGCCGGGTTGGAGACTGTATAAGGAAAATGGATGAATGGTACAGAAAGAATGAGAAGATTGAAAGTGTGCTGGAGTGGAATCAGGGAAACCATTTTCAGGATGTAGATGTGCGGTGCGGGAAAGGGTTTGTATGGTGTATGGAAAATCTGAAATGTAAAAGTTGACCCCGAATGGAGGGATTTCTGGCGTGACCAGTACCCTTCCGTAATACCCACATACCACCAGAACAAAGAACACTGGAATTCCGTAATATTAGATGGAAATGTACCAGATGAGGTGGTACGGAGGAAGATAGGGGAGAGTTATGAGTTGGTGAAAGGGAGCAGATGAAATTATTGCTTTTAACAGTGGTTCCGTATCCAGCACAGAAATTACGTATGGAACGAATATTTTTAAATATATGGAGAAAAAAATTCAGAGGAAAACATACCCTTCAGGATGTGCAGGCAGATTTTCAGAATGGTGAGAATGGTCTGGTGAAGCTGAGTCTTATAGACAGAATGGAAGAAACGGATACTGGGATCTACGAAAGTAAGCTGTAAAAATGATCATTTGTAATGAAATGTATGGTTGATAAAATATAAAATAAAAAGTATAATAAAAACAAATATATTAAATCAGTATTTCATATCTTTAGGAGGGAGAAAATGAAAAAGTTTAAAAAGTTAATGATGCTGTTGCTGACAGTATTTGTATTGGCTGGCATCAGTGGAGTCAGTGAGGTTTCTGTAAAAGCAGCAACGGGAATTACAGGAGAGGAATACTGGCCAAAAGCCTGGGCGTTTGTTCAAGATGAAAGATGGCGTACAGGATCATCTTATGGTTCTAGAGGACCGAAGTTATCTTCTTACAGTTCCAGTGGATGTTGTGCATATGCAGCAGATTATTGTGCATATGTATATGGGCGATATGACGCATGGAGAAGCAGCTATTTTACCAGCTTTTATAATGCTTCTGAAATTCAATCTGGCGATATTATTTATACAGGAACACACTGGTTCGTTGTTGTAGAACGCAATGGCAGTGAACTTATGACTGCTGAGGGAAATACAGATCGTTATGGAGATGGGCGTTTTTTAGCACATTGTACTAGAGATCATTATAAAGTAGAAAATGGATGTATCGTAAATATGTGGTATAGATCCAGACCGACAGTACCGATTGTGCAGGCTTACCATTACAATTTTTCACAAAGTAATCCAACGCCTGGAGAACCATCTTTGGGTGCAAGATACAGCGATGATTTAAGTGATGTTGATTTCTTCTGGGGTGCTACAGCAAATACACAGTATTATAATCTGGTGGTATGCAGACAGGGTAGTAATACAGAAGTGTTAAGAGCAAATGGTTTGACAACAACCAGTTATACCAAACATTTGGAAGCAGGAAGTTATTATGCAACATTAACAGCAGTTAATTCTTCAGGATCTACGGTAAGTCCTGTAATTTCTTTTGATATTCCAAAGGGTCATAGACATACCTGGAAGACAAAGATAAAGAAAGCAACTCTGAAATCCAGTGGAAGCATTTGGACTGGATGTGACTGTGGTGCAAAGAAACCAGGATCAAAAACTACGAGCATTCCTTATCCGAAGACAGTGAAGCTTTCTGCAACAACATATCAGTATAATGGGTATGTAAAAACACCGAAAGTAACTGTGATCGGTGGAAATGGAAAGACGATCAGTGCTCAAAATTATACAGTAACTTATCCAGCTGGACGTAAGAAAGCTGGTACATACAATGTAACAATTAAATTTAAAGGTAATTATACAGGAACGGTTATACGAAAGTTTACGATTAGCGCAAAGAATCATAAACATTCTTATTACACAAGAACTATTCAGGCCACATTGTCTAAGAATGGTTCAATCCGTCGAGAATGCAACTGCGGAACATGGAGAACACTTCAGACGATTTATTGCCCGAAGAGTGTAGAACTTTCTGATGTAACATATGTCTATGATGGAAAAGTAAAAACACCAAAGGTAAACGCTATTGCAACAAATGGTAAGACAATCAGTAGAAGCTATTACACAGTGAAGTATCCATCTGGACGAAAGAATAATGGAACTTATAAGATAACGATAACTTTTAAAGGGAATTATAGCGGCACTGTTACAAGATCGTTCAAGATTGCACCAAAAGGCTGGATCTATGCAGATAAACTGCCGACAGGAGTAACTTCTGCGAAATATCAGATTCAGTATAAAAATACTTATAACCAGAAAGAAAATTATTACGCAGATAATGGCAGTATATATGATTCACAATATCCAAAGGCAACATCAGATACTGTCGTTTACAAGGGATGTTATTATTATCATTTCTGCAGTGGCTGGAAGGGGCAGACAGTAAATTATGCACAAACGAATGATTTTGTACATTTCGATTCTGTTAATTCAGATCAGGTATTTGAAGAAAAAAGCGGTTGGGATTCAGAGGGGAATCTTCCATACTACATTTTAAAGTGGAATAACAGTGGAAATCGTGTATGGTGCCAGAGCGGTGTTACCTGCAGCGGAGTAGCTGGTGCTCATGGAAACAGGGGTTATGCATGGTACAAGATGTATCAGTATCAGAACCGTGTACTGACGACCAGAACTGTAACAAAACAGTCTAATTGGACGACCAAGAAATACAGTAATGCAACAAAGGTAACTTATCGCTATAAGTTAAAATAGTATAAGAAATCAGAGGGCACTTCCGGAAGATGGGGAGTGCCTTTTTATACCCTGTGAAGTGGTATGGAACAGGTTCATATGCTGATAAAAAATGCAAAAGTTTTTAATTCTTATCTTAAAAATTTTATACCTGCAGATGTTTCAGTAAAAGACGGAAAATTTTATTATATTGATCGAAAAAAGGAGATAGTTTTTATGGCGGAATATGTGGTGGGTGCAAAAGGTCTCTATCTGATTTCGGGGCTGACAGATATTCATATGCACATTGAAAGTTCTATGACAATACCGGGATTTTTCGGGGAATGCGCAGGTGAAAACGGTGTGGCTACAGTGGTTTCCTAACCTTATGAAATGGCAAATGTAAAAGGAATTCGGGGAATTCTGGAAATGATCTCTGCTACAAAAGATGCACCTATTGATATTTTTACGGTATTCCCAGCAGCGTTCCTTCTACAAATGAAAAGCTTGAGACAACAGGAGGAATCATTGATTGCAGTGCCATGAAACATCTTCTGGAAGAAAAAGATGTAATATGTGTAGGCGACAGCAGACAGGTGATAAACTGCAAATCAGTTATTTGGTACAGAATTGCGAAGCAAATGGAGAGTTTTTTATCTGCTTAACTTAAAGAAAAAGACAGAAGGTTGTGATTTGCCCTCTGTCTTTTTGACGTAGAATTGAAAAATGTTGTGCCCCAAATAGAGTTGGCGCAGCCGGATATTTTTATGCTTCCGGGATTTTCTGGATGATTGTTCTGTTTATAACTGTCAGGAATATAACAGATACGATCAGTGAACAGATTTCAGCGATCGGGAATGCCCACCAAACTGCATGAAGTCCGCCTATGGAAGACAGAATGTAAGCAGCAGGTACGAGAACGACCAGCTGACGCATAATGGATACGATCATACTGAAAATAGCCTTTCCAAGAGCCTGGAAAACAGTTCCTGCAATAATGCAGAACCATGCGATCAGATAATGGATACCTATGATGCGAAGTGCCGGAATGCCGATAGCAAGCATATCTTCGGATGCGCTGAATAATCCCAGGAGAGTTTTGGGGATAAATTCAAAAGCAAGGAAGCCGATGAAAGTAAAGCAGAATGCGATGAACATGCTGACTTTAACAGTCTGGAGCATACGTTTTCTGTGGCGTGCGCCGTAGTTGTAGGCGATGATCGGTGTGATACCGTTGTTAAGGCCGAATACAGGCATGAAGAAAAAGCTCTGCAGTTTAAAGTAAACGCCAAATACAGCAGTTGCAGTTACTGTAAAGTTCACCAGGATCAGATTCATGGCATAGGTCATGACAGAGCTGATGGACTGCATGATAATGGATGGAATACCTACTGCATAAATATGTCCGATGATCTGCGGCTCCGGGCGGAATCCACGGAAGTTGAGACGGACTTCATGATTGAATTTATGGTTACAGAGCCCGGCAACGATGCAGGCTACGCACTGGCCGATCACTGTGGCGACAGCAGCACCTGTTACGCCCATTTTCGGAGCACCGAGAAGACCGAAGATCAGGATCGGGTCAAGAATGATGTTTGTGATGGCACCGCAGAGCTGGGAAGTCATGCTGAAAATAGTTTTTCCAGTGGATGTAAGCAGTCGTTCAAAGAAGAACTGACCGAAAAGACCAAAGGAAAAGATCATGACTGTGCTCAAGTATTCGATTCCGAATTTCATGATCTCAGGATCGGAACTGTGCAGCTGGCTGGCATAAAAAGGGCTTACCACAGTAAGTCCGAGAACCAGAAATACCAGATAGCTTAAAGCATAGAGAAAAGCTGCATTGCTGGCTGTATGGTTAGCTTTGTCGAAATTTTTTTCTCCCAGTGATTTGGAAAGCAGCGCGTTCATACCAACTCCGGTTCCGGCACCTACTGCAATCAGAAGTGTCTGCAGTGGGAAAGCCATGGAAACTGCAGTCAGTGCATTTTCGGACAGCATAGCTACAAAGACGCTGTCCACAATGTTGTACAAAGCCTGCACCAGCATGGAGATCATCATAGGTAGGGACATGTTCAGTACAAGTTTTCCTACGGGCATTGTGCCCATTTTGTTTTCTGCTATAGGAGCAGATGTACTTTTTTGATTCATACTTCCTCCAGTTTTGTGATTGATAAATATTGGTCAAATAGTGCAGCGAACAAAAAAGATCCGCTGCACTGTCTAATGGGATATATTAGCATGAAAATGGAAAGGTTTCAATAGTGAAATAATATTGATATGCAAGCAGAATTCTATTAAAATGTAAGAAGATCGTGAGATGGTTTTTTGCAAGCATGTTCTTCCGATGTTCCGGAAAAAGCAGCGAAACTGATAAAGAATCAGGTTTCTGTATTTAAAGGCTGGTAAGAAAAAAGGTGTTTGTTTGGAAAGAGAGGAGATCGCTGGTTTATGAAAAGAAGAAGGATATGGATTTTGATAGCAATTGTTCTGATTGCTGGTATTGCATATGCAGTTGCCGGAAGATCTGATATGCAGAAGCCTTTGCAGGCCATGTATATTCCGGCAGGCAAGGATGGGAATCTGATGATAGGCGAGGGTACAGGAAATGTTTTTACTGTAACAATGCCTGAAAATATCCAGGATAAAAACGGGAAAAAAATCTCTGAGAAAGATCTGAAACGGGGAGATATCGTGGCAATTTACGGCGACGGGATTATGCTGGCATCTTATCCTGGACAGTATCCAGGGGTGACGAAGATCAAAGTTGTCAAAGATGGAAAAGCCTCAGATGCAGATCAGTATCAGGATATTCTTGATGAATTCTGGCCGAAAAAAGATCCTGCGGAGAGGCCATATCTGAATATAGAATATACGGCATCTTATGGCAGAGTCAGCGCAGTGGCGGCGTGCGGTGGATATAGCTGGAGCTATGCAGATGAAGATGGAATTGAACAAAATGAAACGGCAGATAGCTTGGCAGTCACTCAATGGAAGGCTCTACCGGTTATGAATATAGATGAAACCACAGATATGAACCTGTATTTTGACACGGAACCGGAAAAAGTTACAGCAACTGCATTTTCGGCAGAACTTTCCGGAGAAAGCGATCCGGGCACAGGAGCAGAGACAGATGTGGAAGAAAAAGATGGCACATACGTGCTGAAGGATGTACAGAAGGATATGATTTATCTGATTCGTGGAGAGTGGGGGAACGGATGGGTGGAATTTGGGTTTGAAGTGGAATCAAAGTGAAAAGTTAGAGTATGTGGAAAGAGAATTAATATCCTTAAAAAATTGTGGAACAGCTGATCATAAGCAGAGTAGACCGCTGATGGGAAGATATAACAGAAAACATTCTGGACTTTCATTGATTAAATATATCGAAGACGAGGATAAGCTGGCAAAGATATTTAAGTTTGAAGCGTCTGTTTCTTTTGGATTTGCGAATAGTAGATACCAGGGATTTTTATGCTATATAAGTACATAAAAATGCCGAATGGGATCGTGTGTGTTAAATGTGAATGACGGAAATTACTTATAAGAACTACGAGATATTAATTAAATTATGAAGGAGAAGAAGTTATGATAAAAGTAGCCTTTTGCTGCCATGGAAATATTTGCAGATCAACTCTTGCTGAGAGCGTTTTTACCTACAAAGTAAAACGCCTGGGCCTGGCAGATCATTTTACTATTGACAGTTTTGCGACAAGCAGAGAGGAAATCGGCAATCCGCCGCACAGAGGAACAGTAAACAAGTTAAGGGAAGTCGGTATTCCGTTAGTGCCTCACAGAGCTAAGCAGATTACATGGGTGGATTACAATAATTTTGATTATATCATTGGCATGGATTCTGCAAATATCCGTAATCTTAACAGAATGCTGAAAAATGATCCGGAAGGTAAGATATATAAGTTTCTTACATTTGCAGGTTCTGGGAGGGATATTGCGGATCCCTGGTATACAGGAAATTTTGATGCAACTTATGAAGATGTTGTGGAAGGTTGTGAGGGATTTCTGAAATATTTGGAGGAACAAGGGGAAATTGAACATTGAAATTCCGTGATCAGACACAGAGCAAAAATAATAGAATAAATATGACAGAAAAAGCAGCTTTTGGCTGCTTTTTCTGTCGATGAAAACTTCTTTACAAATGTGAAAATATCTTTTATACTGTTCCATACAGCAGACAACTCAACTCAGCAGAGAACTTCTGTTTTCTGCATAGGCAAATCTGTTTTATCAGTTCAATTCAGCTAAAAACTGTGTATAACGCACAGTTATCTATCTTATCATGGACATTCGTCCGCACGTTTCACAGAAAGGAAATCAGAATATGGAAAATGGATATGAAACTTTTGTTACAGATCTGAGACAACTTCTTCTTGATGCTATGGATCTCGAGGAAGGGAAGATATATTTTGCCAGTAAGGGAGAGATGTATGGCTGCACAGGAGACAGGCTTTTTGTGGAGTGTGGGCCTGCTGACAAAACACGCCAGGTTTGCGGGCTGCATACAGAGGAACTTTATGAGCGATACTGTCAGGAAGGCAAACTTGAGGATATCATTCACGACTGCATCCGGGAAATCAAAAATGCCAGGGAGACCTGTGTGGTCTGCGATGTTGAAGAGCTGGATAATTATGAGAAAATAAAAGGAAGGCTTTTCATCCGGCTTCTTAATGCAGATAAAAACAGAGATATGCTGAAAGATACTGTTTATCACCAGGTAGGAGACATTGCCCTTGTTCTCTATTACCTGGCAGGGGAAAAAGAAGGCTATATCCTGAGTACGAAAGTTAAAGATCATTTTCTGGAAAAGTGGGGAAGGGACAGGGAGGTTGTTTTTGAGTCAGCTCTTGTGAATACTTATTTTATCAGTCCACCAAGGATCTATCACTGGGAAAAAATGCTCTTTGACAGAGAATATACGGGTGATAATTTCATGGATCTTCTGAATCCATATAAACCAAACAGAGGCATTTCCGGTAATTGTCTCAGCACGGAAAAACGTACCAACGGGGCAGCAGCAATCTTTCTTCCAGGAGTGGCAAGACGGCTGGCAGAACTTCTGGAATCTGATTTATATCTGGTGTTTACCAGCATTCATGAAGTGATGATACATAGTACAGATGTTGTCTATCCAGAGGATCTGAAAGTTGTTCTTCTGGATACAGTTAAGAAGGCAACGCCAAAAGAAGATTATCTGACTTCGTCTATTTATCGGTATAGCAGATTGACCGGAGAATTTACAGTAGAAGTAAAGTAAGAATATTAGAAAAAAGAAAGAGCCGGATTAAAATCCATCGTACAAACAATGACATTTCTTTCCGGTTCTTTCTATATAATATGCTATTAATCGAAATTCCCTGCTTCAATTGTGAGAAAACAATAAGCAGAGGTTATAGATTTACTTATGAATCCCTTTTAGCTGAGCAGCGCGGAATCATTGGAAAATTCCTCACCGCTTGCTTCTTCGAATTTATCAAGAAGATCTTTTACAGTAAGTTTCTTTTTCTCTTCGCCCTGGATGTCCAGAATGATCTTTCCTTCCCACATCATGATCAGGCGGTTGCCGTGGGTAATGGCATCACGCATATTGTGGGTGATCATCATGGTTGTAAGGTGATCACGGTTTACGATCATATCTGTGATCTCAAGAACTTTGGCAGCTGTTTTCGGGTCAAGGGCAGCTGTGTGCTCATCCAGAAGAAGAAGCTGAGGTTTCTTCAAAGTGGCCATAAGAAGCGTCAGAGCCTGACGTTGTCCGCCGGAGAGGAGACCGACCTTTGAAGTAAGACGATCCTCAAGGCCAAGACCAAGGATTTTCAGAAGTTCATGATATTCTTCACGTTCCTGGCGGGTAATGCCCGGACGTAGAAGACGGGATTTGCCGCGGCGTTTTGCAAGAGCAAGATTCTCTTCAATACCCATGGTAGCGGCAGTTCCTGTCATAGGATCCTGGAATACGCGGCCAAGATAAGCAGCACGTTTATATTCAGAAAGTTTTGTGACATCAATTCCTCCGATAATGATCTTTCCGGAATCTACCGGCCAGGCACCGGCAACTGCATTTAGCATTGTGGATTTACCGGCACCATTTCCACCGATGACCGTGACAAAATCGCCTTCGTTCAGTTGAAGATTCACGCCATTTAGGGCAACTTTTTCATTGATGGTGCCTGGATTAAATGTTTTGTGGATATCTTTTAATTCCAGCATGATTATTTACCTCCCTGTTTGGCTTTTGTGAAATATCTGCCTTTCCAATATGGGAAAGCAAGAAACAGTGCAACAACAAGAGCAGAAAGCATTTTCAGAAGGTCTGTATCAATACCCATCCAGATAACAACCTGAAGTACCAGATAGTAGAGAATAGAACCGAATACAACGCTTAAAAGTTTCAGCGCAAAATTGCGGAAAATACGGCTGAAAATAGCTTCTCCAATGATGACTGCGGCAAGGCCGATGACGATGGAACCTCGTCCCATATTAATATCTGCGAATCCCTGGTACTGTGTAAGAAGAGCACCGGAAAGAGCAACAAGTCCATTGGAAAGCATCAGACCGAGAACTTTATTGAAGTCAGTGTTGATACCCTGTGCGCGTGACATGCTCGGATTACATCCGGTTGCACGTAAAGAGCAGCCAAGCTCTGTTCCGAAGAACCAGTAGAGAACTGCAATCAGGAGCAAGATCATTATAGCTACAATAAAAAGTGTGTTTTGCGTCAGTGTAACACCTTTAACACGACGAAGGGAAACAAGCAGGTTGTACTTGTCAACATTGATTGCCTGATTTGCTTTTCCCATAATCTTAAGATTTACAGAATAAAGGGAAAGCTGTGTCAGGATTCCGGCAAGGATGGCCGGGATTCCCATGAAAGTGTGAAAGATACCGGTGGCAAGTCCTGCCAGAAGACCGGCTCCTGTTGCTGCCAGCATAGACATCCATACATTATGTCCGCTGAGCATCATCATGATACATACAGCACCACCTGTACATAGTGTTCCGTCTACGGTAAGATCCGCGATGTCAAGGATACGGAACGTAATGTACACGCCGATTGCCATGATTCCCCAGATAAGCCCCTGCGCGGCAGCTCCCGGGAGTGCAGTGATTAAACCCATGATCTGCATATAAATATCCTCCTTTTTTTTATGCACGAACAGCGAGAAGGGGAGAACCCTTCTCGCTGTATCCGTGCATAACAGGTTTTTTGCTGATTATTCAGCTGTTTCTTCTGTTTTAATTGCTTCGTAACCGTCTGGAATCTTAATTCCAAGTTCATCACAGATGTCTTTATTGTATTCTTTTGTGAATTTCGGTGCATACTCAATTGGCATTTTGGAGATATCTTCGCCATCCTGAAGAATACTTACTGCCATCTCACCTGTTTTGTATCCAAGGTCGTAGTAGTTGATGGAAAGTGTTGCTACACCGCATGACTGGCAGATACCTTCCTCGCCTGCAATTACAGGAACTTTTGCCGGAAGACAGATGTTATTGATGATCTCTGTGTTGGAAGCAACTGTATTATCTGTTGGTACATAAATTACGTCACTGTCATTGGCTGCTGTGGTAACAACAGAAGAAAGATCATTGGAATCGGAGAATGCGTAATATTCACATGTGTATCCAAGCTTCTCAAGAGCGTCCTTAACAGTGTCTACCTGATACTGGGAGTTTGGTTCTGCGGAGCAGTAAAGAAGTCCTACGTTCTTGGCATCAGGGAAAAGTTCATGAAGCATATCAGCCTGCTCATCAAGTGGAGCGAGGTCAGATGTACCGGAAATGTTTCCGCCTACAGTTCCATCGAAATCATCGATTCCAAGAGCAACACCGTACTCGGTAACAGCTGTTCCAAGGATCGGGATATCGGATGTTCCTGCTGCTGCAGCCTGAAGAGACGCAGTTGCATTAGCAAGGATCAGATCAGCTCCCTCAGAAACAAAGCTGTTGATGATAGTGGAACAGGTATTGGAATCACCCTGCGCATTTTGTTCATCAAATTTTACGGAATCGCCCATCTTCTCAGTGATGGCATCTTCAAACCCTTTTGTTGCTGCATCCAGTGCATCGTGCTGAACCAGCTGGCAGATGCCGATGGTGTAAGTCTTTTCTTCTTTCGCACTTACGGTAGCTGCACAGGTTCCTGTTACAAGAGCAGCTGCAAGTACAGCTGTTAAGATACGCTTTTTCATATTGTTTTCCTCCTCATGATATGGCTGCACTCTTTTTTCAACAGGCGCAACCCTGATTGAATTAGTATAATGCTTTAACACTTAAAAGTCAAGAAGAATTAACGCGAAAGTGTGTTGCTCAGGAAAATAGATGGAAAAATATTATAACTGGAAGATAATGGATCTGTAGTGTTAAAAGCTCTTGAGATATGCACAGGAAAGAAAACAACACATATCCTATTATGAATGGATAAAACAGGGAGAATAAAGAAATGGCATATAAGATCGTACTGGATGCTGGACATGGCGGAGAAGATCCAGGTGCAGTATATATAGATCATAAAGAAAAAGATGATAATCTGAGTCTTGCTCTTGCAGTGGGCAAGATTCTGGAAGATAATGGAATAGATGTAGTTTACACACGAACTACAGATATTTATCAGACTCCTTTTGAAAAAGCGCGGTTTGCCAATGAAACCGGAGCAGATTTTTTTATTTCTTTTCACAGGAACAGTAGTCCGGAATCCGGACAATACAATGGAGTAGAAGTACTGGTTTATGATAAAAAAGGTATTAAATACCAGATGGCAGAAAATATCGTAGGAGCACTTGGTGAACTGGGATTCAAAGAACTTGGGGTGAAAGAACGCCCTGGTCTTGTGGTGCTTCGCAGGACAAAAATGCCGGCACTTCTTATAGAGACAGGATTCATTAATTCAGATAAAGATAATCAGCTTTTTGACGAAAAACTCCAGGAAATCGCAAAGAGTATTGCTGATGCGATACTGGGAACGCTGGATGAGGAGACAGTAAAATCTCCACTATATTACCGGGTTCAGACAGGTGCTTTCCGAAGCAGGGAGAATGCAGACCGCATGCTGTATCAGCTGACAGATCAGGGGTTTCCAGCTTTTATCCTGAAAGAAAATGATCTTTATAAGGTTCAAGTGGGAGCATACCTGCAGCTTGGAAATGCAGTGAATATGGAGCAGAGACTCAGAGATGCCGGTTACAGCACGGTGATCGTGACCAGATGAAATGTAATAAGCACTAACCAGGGGTTGAAAAGATGAAGAATCAGGAATTATAATTCTGTTTAGAATACAGGGAAAGAAAGGATACAGGGAAAATGTACGAGAAATTTTTAAAACAGACAGAAGATTTCATTTTTATAGATGATAAACCGGAAAAAGCAGATGTGATCTTTGTTCCGGGAAACGGATATCCTCAGATGGCAGAAAAGGCAGCAGAACTTTACAGGCGGGGGCTGGCACCGAGGGTATTGCCCAGTGGCAGATATAGTGTCACAGTTGGGAAATTTGCCGGGGTTCTGGATAGAGAGGAATATTATAATGGGGATTATGAGACGGAATGGGATTTTCTGAAAGATGTTCTTATAAAAAACGGAGTACCAGAGAAAGCGATCCTGAGAGAAGATCAGGCAACTTTTACTTATGAAAATGCAATCTATTCCAGACAGGTCACAGACAGAGAACACCTGGATATCAAAAAGGCGATTCTCTGCTGTAAATCCTGTCACGCAAGAAGGGCACTGATGTACTATAAACTACTTTATCCTGACACAGAATTTTTTGTTATTCCATGTTGTGTGGATTCAATAAATAAAGACAACTGGAGTGAGACAAATGAGGGAATTGATGAGGTAATGGGAGAAATAACACGAATAATCAAACAGTTTTCTCTGATGCTCAAAAAAAAATAATTTAGGGGTGTCGGAAAAAAAAGAATTGTGTTATAATGCTTTTGATAAAAAACAAAATATCTGTTACGAAAGATTAACAAGATATTAATTTTTAAAGAAGTATTGATTCGGGCGCGTGACAAATGCGTTCGATATTTTATATAAATGAATTTTCTGACAAATAGTGAACGTAAAACGAAGATTTTGAATATAGAGGTGCATATTATTATGAAAAAGAACACGAAGATTACTTTCAGCAAAAGTTTTTCTATACTGGCAGCAGCGGCTTTGTCCATGACTCTTATCAGCGGACAGGCTTTAACAACTTATGCAGGAAGCAGTTCGGGCATTGAGTCTGGTGCTGTGATCCCGGATAATATTACCATTGACAGTCCAACAGCTCTGTCTAATGTGGCTCTACCGTCTAATTCATACGGAACTCTTTCCTGGGTGGATGGTTCCTATGTACCGGAGAAGCGTGTGCAGTCCTGTGCTGTGGTATTAAAACCGTCAACTGGTGCGGATCTTTCCGGCCTTCCGGGATGGGACAGCAGTTCAGGAACGCTTACCGGATATGTGACAGTCGTTATCAGCAGTCTTGACAGTTCTTCAGATGAGAATGAAAGTGCAGACAGCAGTTCTGATAAAGCATATGATGAGTCTGACAGTTATAAAGATGAGAATGATTCTGAAAATAAGGATGACACCAGCGAGAGCAGTGCAGAGACTTCCGATGAAAAATCAGAAGACAGTTCCAATGAGGAAACGGCAGAGAACGGAAACGTCAGTGAGGGCGATTCCTATGAAAGCAGCAGTGAGACTGAGAACGGGAAGGATGATAACAAAGATAGTACAGATGTAACAGAAACACCGGATGCTCAGGATTCTTCCTCTGATAAGACAAATACAGATAAAAAGGAAGAAACTGCAGATAATGATAATGCTGATGAAAAGAAGGATAATACCGAAGATAATACAACAGATGACAGTGCAGATAAAGATAGTACAGATAAGGATACTGCAGACAACGCAGATCCAGATATCACTGAAACGCCAGAAGCAACTGTAACACCTTCTGAAAATGAAAACAAAGCTGACCAGGATAAAGATACAGATGTTACCAAAACCCCGGAAGTAACCGTAACTCCGGCGGAGGATGACAGTAAGACGGATAGTTCCTCGGATACAGATAAAGAGGATGCTGAAAAAGATAATAAAAAAGATAGTAAAGACGAGACACCAGATGTCACAGAAACTCCGGAAGAAGACAAGGACAATATTTTTGACCGCAAAGATGAGGAAGAAGACAAACGTCCTCAGAATGCAGGAACTGATCTGACAGAAACAGAGAGGGAACAGACAGCAGCCCGGAACCACACATGCGACGGCATCACAGTATCCGGCATTGATCTTCCATGGTACGTACAGTTCCGTGTTTCCGGCGGTGAGGATTATGAGTTTACCAATGAGGAAGATGCAACAATCTTTAAGTCTTATGAGTTTGAACTTTGGGATACACAGAAAAACACAGAATATAAGATTCCGGATGGTGAGTATATCAGCGTAACAGTTCCGGTAAAAGCTGGTTATACATATTCAATCGAACATCTTCTTGATAACGGAGCAATGGAGACGATTATCCCGAGTGTAGATGGAGGAACCATGACTTTCAGTACTCATTCTTTCAGCCCGTTTGGCATTGCAGGAAGCAAGTCTCTGGTAGGCCCGGATGCAGGAACTGACAGCAGTAGTGATATTACGAAGACTACACCTGCTGCAGCTTCTTCAACAGATACAGCAAGTTCTTCTGATACACCGGACATAACAGGCTCTGATGGAACAGAAAATACAGACAGTGCGGCCAATCTGGACACATCTGCTGATCTTTCATCAGGAACAGCAGATCTTGAGGAAACTTCTTCGCAGAATAGTACTTCCAGTGATGAGTCAGAGGATGAAGCTTCACAGGCTACTTCCAAAAAGCAGGTAAATACCGGTGATAATACTCAGATTCTTCCATTTGTGATCCTGTTTGTTGCAGCAGCAGTTGTAGCTGGCGTGGCAGTATTTTTCAAGAAAAGAAAGAAATAAAAGAAACAGAGAATAACGAAAAAAGCCTTCCCATATAATGACCATGGGAGGGCTTTTTATGAGGTTAAAAGCGGTATTGCGGTCACTGCTTCTGGCTTATGTAAACTGAACCCCATGTGCTTACTGTACATAGCGTGTACACAGTAGGATTACATGACAATATAGGTACATGATACACAAGTAATGAGAAAAAATGTGTATGGAGTAGGAAGAAAGTATTGATATCTGGTATGAGGAAAGACATCCTTGTAGCAGGTTTTTTATTGTCTATAATAGACAGGTATAAAGGTAATATTTTAGTGGTATGTCCGAATAGCTTTTTTACGATAAGTGGGTATACTGGTGTGGTAAAGAGAAGAGGTGATGACTATGGCGTATTGCTATGATGGGAAAACATATGAAACGATAAAAGAAATGGCAGAGGAATATGGAATTGACCGTCAAAGAATATATTCCTTCCGGCGCCGAGGCTGGTCGCTAGAAGATGCAATGCAAATGTGTGTCAATGATGTGCGAGGAAGAGGGCGACTTTTTGAATACAATGGAAAGTTATATCGTTCGCCTAAAGCGTTGGCTGAAGAATATGGATTACCTTGGAATTCATTAGCACATTACATACAAAGGTGCAAAACAGTAGAAGAAGCGGTAGATCGTTGCAAAGAGGCACAAGAGAAGAAAATTATGCTATGGGGCAAAAAATATCAGAGCAGATATGAGGTGGCAACAGCATTTGGAATTAGAGAGACTTCCATTTCAGCCAGAATCCATACAAGAAACAGGACATTAGAAGAAATTGTTCTTGAACTATTGCAGAAAGAACCGATATGTTTTGAAGGAAAATCCTATAATACATTGGTAGAATTGTGTGCGGAGTATCAAGTGCAGCCCTGCAATGTTTTTGAACGCTTGAAATATGGGAAAACATTGGAGGAAGCTATTTATTTGCCGATCAGGAATAATGGGAAAAGATATGAAATTGAGTATGAAGGGAAAGTATATCAGAATGCTGCTTTTTTATGCAGGGAATATAATATCTCCAAGCTGTTAGTATATGGACAACAGCGCTATAAACCAGAATATTCGTTTATAGAATGTTTCCGTTTAGTGAAGCAATTACGGGATGAATGTGGGTGGCCCAAGACTGAGGTATTTGCTTTTATTCCAAGATGTAAGATTCAAGGGAAATTCTATAAAAGGATATCGGATTTTGCATCGGCTGTCGGCATGACCAGAGGGCAGATAGATACCTATAAATCCCGACACCATCATAAAAATATGATTGAAGCATTACAGGAAATGAAGAAAGACCGTATTCCAGCGTATAAGACGGAATACGGTCTTTTGCCATATAGTGAAGCCAGAAAGAAAAAATACACATCTAAGCAGTTGGAACAATTAGAATATGTCCCAAGTGCATTGCCGCGATACCCTATGCTTCAGTCCTTTGATTTTACACAAGACAGTATGGATATACTTCTTCGATATGAGGAATTATTTCAAAAGCAATCCCAATGTAAGAGAGAGTGGAGGGAACAAAGATAAAGGAGAGTGGGAAAAGAAGAGGGGAGAAGAATTATAGGAAATGTTTCTTTTCCGGTTTAGAGAAGCCCGGAAAAGAATGTGTTGATATCGGTATGGAAGATTTTTGCAAGGGCAACAAGTTCCGATACCTTGATGTTCATACGGTTGGTTTCCAGCTTGGCATAGGTACTTTTGGACATGGAGATACCCATCAGGTTTAATTTTGCAATGACCTGGTCTTGCGTAAGTTTATTTTGATAACGGATGGCTTGGATATTTTTGCCGATATCCATGTCTGGTCTGATCTTCTGCATGATAGAATCCTCTCATTTCTCAGTGTTTCGCAATAAAGAAACTTTATATTGATTTTACTGATTTCACTTTTTATAATGTTTCGTAATAAGGAATTATTTGTGCAAAGGGGAATGATTATGCATCAGAGCGATATAGAACGGTTTGCTTTCCTGTTTTTATGTGGAAAGCGTGACAGGGAAATCCTGCTGGGAAAAGAAAAAATGACATTTTCAGATTTGGACAGGCTGACGTATGTTACCGATTTCCTTGGTCTGACAAGATTGAACCTGGATATTTGGCATCATTATGGAGAACAATTCCGAGAACATTTTCAAAGACTGGAACAGTTATATGATGAAACCTGCAGTATTGTTTCTTGTGATATAACCGAAATTGATTTATATTTGCAGGATAGATGGTTACAGGAATTTTGTAACAATGTACCAGACAGAAAGATCCGGAAGGAACTAAAAGAATTAGTCAAAAAGATCTATAAAGAAAAGGGAATGGAAATCCCAGAAGAGACAGGCATCATTTAGGTGTCTGTCTTTTCTTTTGGAAGGGAGGTGATAGCAAAGGTGAGTATCAGTATCCATGAATTATTGGCAGTAGCCAGGGAGTCGGAGGGTGTGAAGGCAGTACAGGGAGATGCCATGCTATGTGAGAAACGGTTTGCACCGGACACCCGGTATATGGTGGAGTTTTTAGTGTTGAAGCAGACAGAGAAGTTTGAGGAAGCGGGAATATATCATCGTTATTTTTTAACAAAGAAAGCATATTACGAAATGATAGAGTTACAGAGCCAGGGAATCCTTCGCTTTCAAAGACAGGCTCTTGTTTTGGAAGGAACACTGCATTATCTTCCTGTCCAAACATTTTTTCGAGACCAGGAGTAGGAAGAACAACAGGCTGGAAAGAAAAGAATGCCTGCCGGGGCGCGCCTTTGGGGGCAAGGGCTCTTTCAACGGAAATTTTACATAGAACAGAAAAGAAGGGAGTGGTAAGTGATGGTCATTGGAATCGACCATGGATATTATGCCATCAAAACAAAGCAGGTGTGTTTCCCCACAGGGATCATCCGGTATGAATACGAACCCTATACCATGCAGAATGTTCTCCAGTACCAGGGAGAATATTATGTGTGTGGGACTGGGAGACAGACATTGGTAAAGGACAAGACCGCCAACGACAATTATTATCTTTTGACGCTGGCAGCGCTGGCACAGGAGATTCGAAAGCGAAAGGGGGAAAGGACAGCGAAAGTTGTTCTTGCAGCCGGACTTCCCCTTACCGGGTTTGGAAGGGAAAAACAGAAATTCAAGGAATATCTATTTCAAAAACAGCTAATCCGTTTTTTATATGAAGGGGAACGCTATGAGATCCAGATTGAGGATGTGAAATTGTTCCCCCAGGGATATTCAGCTCTGGCTCTTTATCCAGAGTATTTAAAAGATGAGCCTTCTGTGCTTCTTGTGGATATCGGAGGCTGGACGGTGGACTTGATGCGGCTTGATAATGCTGTTCCTAACGCAGCTACCTGTAGAAGTCTGGAACTGGGTGTCATCCGTTGTATGGATGAGATCAGAGAACAGGTAAGGAGAAATACAGGACTGTCGGTAACGGAGACACAGATCGAGCGTGTCTTACGTGGAAAACCCAGCAGCATGCCTGCGGAAGTGGTGTCTTTGATTGAGAGGCAGGGCAGGCTTTATATTGAGAAAATCCTGTCTGCGATCACCGAGGCAGGCTTTGACCTGCGGGCAGTCCCTTCCGTTTTCATGGGAGGCGGTGCTGCTATTTTTAAACACCGTGTAAGCGAGCAGGACCGCCTGTGTCGCCCGATTTACTTGACGGACGTCCATGCCAACGCTGCCGGATATGAACGGATTGTGGGGCAGATGAGGACGCTGTGAGCCGCCCGGTCTTTTCCTTCCGCCCAAACCTTAAGAACCCGGAACATGAAAAAGCGTGGCAGCTTTTGATGGAGATTCCGACAGGGCAGAGGAACCAGTATCTGGTGGATGTGATCCTGGAACAAGAAGAGAGGGAAACTTTAAAAAGACTCATTCAGGAGGCTGTTCGGGAAGAGTTAAAATGTGGCGATGTGGAACGGATGCCAGCACAGGAAAAGGAAGAAATTCCCGGTCAGATGCTGGATTTTTTATTTCAGATGGAGCAGGAGTAAAGGGGGTGAGGCCTATGGGCAAGGAAAGTATGGCATTGTTGGATATGCTTGGGTTTTGCATACATTTGACATGGATTCTTTAGTGGGTATTGTGAATAGCTTTCTTTCAAATTTTGGAGTATGTTGTGTATAACAAAACGAAAGGGGAAAACGCTTATGGCAGAGATGAAGAACATATGCGGAAAGATCCCGGTGGAATTACATGAGAAGGTACGAGCCGAGATCGAAGAAAGGGAAACAAGTACACAGATCTTTATCCGGCAGGTGATCGAAGAACACTTTAACAGACTGGAGAACAAAGGAGAAGAAAGCATGGAAAAAAGAACATTAGCAGTACAGGTCACAGAGGAATTATTCCAGAGAGTCAAATGGGCAGTCACAAAGGAAGGCATCAAACAGAAAGATTTTATCATCCGCATCATCGAAAAAGCGGTGGAAGAGGTAGAAGCCAAATGGAAGGAACTGGAACAGCCGGAAGAAAACGCAGAAACAGATAGACTGGAAGAAGCAAAAGAAACTGCGGAAGATGTCTATGAAGAAGAGACTACCGAAGCGGAAACCGAAACAGTGGAAGCCGCAGAGGAAGAGGCGGATGCAGAAATTTCTGAGGATGCAGAGGAAGAAGAGATTCCGGAATCCGGGGAAGAAACCGAAGAGATCGCATAATGCCAAACAAATAGAACTATAAAACCAGCAGGCGGTGTGGGAGAAAAACCATGCCGCCTGTTTTTTTTATTCAGCAAAGGAGGTTGATAGCCGCAACCATTCGATTTTTTGATTTATTCAGCGGGATCGGGGGATTCCGGGAAGGGTTAAGACGTGCAGGCGGTTTTACCTGTGTGGGACACTGCGAGGTGGATGCTTATGCGGATAAGAACTACCGATTGCTGTTCGACACAGAAGGGGAGTGGTTTTGCAATGACGCAAGAACAATCGAAACTGAACGAATGCCGGACTTTGATCTTTTGTGTGCAGGATTTCCTTGCCAGGCATTCTCTATCGCCGGAAAGCGGGAAGGATTTGCAGATGCCAGAGGAACTCTGTTCTTCGAGATTGCCAGACTGGTTGCAGACAAGCGACCTGCGTATTTCATCCTTGAAAATGTTCCCGGACTGCTTTCGCATGACAAAGGCAGGACGTTTCACACCATCCTCAGTACGTTATCTGAGCTGGGGTACGGTGTGGAATGGAAAGTGCTTAACAGCAAGGATTTTGGAGTCCCCCAATCCAGAAAACGGGTGTATATTGTCGGATATCTTGATCGACGATGTGCCGGAAAAATATTACCTTTCCCAACAGCAAATGGAACGCCTCTTATACAAATCCGAACAGGCAGCCAGGGGAAAAGAGTGTACAGCCCGGAAGGATTAAGCTGTACTTTGACATCGCTGGCAGGCGGTATGGGTGGAAAAACTGGATTGTATGAGATGGGTGTTCCCATCAAGGAGAATACCAAGCAGGGATATAAGATGGCGTATCCGGGAGACAGCATTGACTTAGGATATGCAGGCATGAATACCAGAAGAGGGCGTGTGGGGCATCAGATCGCCCATACCCTTACCACAGGAATCCAGCAGGGAACACTTCATTTTGTAGATTTGTCTCCGCCGCCTTTGGTAACAGAGCATTGCAGATGTCTGAACACCAGACAGTCCGGCATCCATAATCACAAAGGGGAATGTTCCGGTGTCTTAAAAGAGGAAGGCGCCAGGGCAGTGCTGACTCCGGGAAGGGAAGAAACCCGGCAGAATGGCCGGAGGATGAAGGAGCCGGAAGAGCCGATGTTCACCATTACTGCCACGGACCGGCATGGAGTTGCCTATCGGGGTAGAATCCGGAGGCTGGTGCCAAGGGAGTGTCTGCGGCTGCAAGGCTTTTATGACTGGCAGATTGACCGCATAGAACAGGAGACTTCGGACAGCCAGCTTTATAAACAGGCCGGAAATGGAGTGACCGTCAACGTGATCGAAGCCATCGGAACGCTTCTTCGGCAGGCAGATGCAGAAATCCGGGCAGAGGATGAAAAGACAAAGAGGTAAGGCAGTATGGCAATTGGAATTCAGGATCAGTATTTTGGTACAGAGATTGAGATGACAGGGATCACCAGGCAGAGGGCTGCGGAGAAAGTGGCAGAGCTGTTTGGAACAAGGGCGGTTTGCAATGGCGGATATTATGGGGTCTGGTCTGTGACAGATCAGGAAGGAAAGAAATGGAAGTTCATGTATGATGGGAGCATCTATACGGAACGCAGGGAGCGTGGACGCATGGTTCCTGCCGGAAGAGAATACAGCACCGAGATGGTCAGTCCGAAACTTTCCTATGGAGAAATGGGAAAATTGCAGGAAGTGGTGCGGTGTCTCAGGCATCATGGGGCGAAGGTAAATGCATCCTGCGGGCAGCATGTGCATGTGGATGCTTCCAATCACACCCCAAGAAGCCTTAAAAATGCCATGACCATTATGTATTCCAAAGAGGACATCCTGTTTAAGGCATTGAAGGTGCAGACATCAAGGGAACAGGAGTATTGCCAGAAGGTACGCCCCATTGTGCTGGAGAAGATCCGCCGGATGCCAAACAGCACCATTTCCATGGAAAAGTTGAAACGGGTATGGTATGGGGGCAGGGATGGAAGCCATGATCATTATGACGATACCCGGTACTATGCGTTGAACCTTCATGCAGTGTTTTCCAAAGGAACTTTGGAGTGGAGATGTTTTGAGAGTACCCTCCATGCAGGAAAAGTGCGGGCAAATATCACTTTGGCTCTTGCCATCTCTGCCCAGGCCATCAATCAGAAATGCACCCAGATGCGGAAAACGGAGATCACAGAGAATCCGGCATTTACCTTCCGTACCTTTTTATTGCGGCTGGGGCTCATTGGACCGGAATATAAGAATGTCCGGGAACATCTGCTTGCCAATCTGGAGGGTGACAGGGCATGGAGATATGACCGCAGTACCTATGAATGTTTGAATCGAAATCATCGGGCGGAGGATGCCCGTTAGGAGGTAAGAGATGAAAGAATCCTATTATTTTGCCTATGGCAGCAACATGAACTTAGACCAGATGGCGTACCGCTGTCCGGCAGCTTCCGTAGTGGAGAAGGTCAAGCTGGAGGGATACCGCCTGACCTTCTGTGGCAGGGGGAAAGGATGCGGTGTTGCCACTATTTTGCCGGAAGAGGGCAGCCGGGTGGAAGGGGTGCTTTGGAAGATCACACCGGAGTGTGAAAAAAGCCTGGACTTTTATGAAGGGTATCCCCACCTGTATGGGAAGGAGACTGTTCTTGTTCAGGGAAAGGATGGTGTGAAACGGGAAGTCATGGCATATACCATGAATGCACCCTATAAGGATCAGCCTGCCATCCCCTCGGATCTTTATTTTATGGGAATCGTGGAAGGCTGCCATCAGAATGGGATTTCCAGCCGATCTGTGACCGATGCGCTAAAGCGTACAAGACAGGAAGTGGGAAAGAAAAAAGCCAGTCACAAGAAAACAGAAGTCAGTAGATAACAACGCCGCAGGGGAAATCCTCTGCGGTATTTTTAACGAAAAAAGGAGAATGCAATGAAGAGCAGGAATATCAAAACAAGACTTGCAGCCTTTGGGCTCGCACTGCTCATGGGTCTTAGTCCGCTTGGGAACTTAGCGGATGTCCATGCGGCAGAAACAAAAAATCCGTCAGAGCCAGTGACGGAGAGCGTAGAAATATCTGAAACGGAACAGACAGAGGAAGCTTCAGAAGCTGCGAAACATTTGGTAACAGCAGAAGATATCACGAAAGATATTTCCGACAAGGATTTTATGGCAGAGACTTGTATGGAAGGTATCCATTACAATTCAGAACAAGAGGATGTTACCTTGGAACGTATCGAAGCGGAAGATGGAGGGAGCTACCACCCTGACCAGGCAGGAACCTATATTGCAACCTACTGGGTTGTGCCAAAGGATGCGCGTGACAGCTATTCTGTGAGCAGAAAGATCATCCTGACGGATACGGAAGGGCAGGCTCATACAGAAGAAAATGGCGGTCAGAAACAGAAGGAGGATACGAATTCTGAAGAAGATTCGGAGACGCCTGTGCAGGAGATCCCGGATGTGGAAGTGACGGTATCCGGGGAAGATGCGGATGCACAGGCAGCAAGGGAACTGGAAGAAAAGATTGAGGATGGGGAAGTGATGATGCTTTCCGGTGCGGAAAACACGTTCCGAGCAAAGGAAACCGTACATCTGGAAAAAGGGGAGACCATTTACTATCCAAGTTATATTGGAAATTACTTAACCTGCTGGTTTACGGTCAATGGAAAGATCGCTTACTGTCTGGAATCCCATCGTTCCTCACCGCCGAGTGGAGACTATGTGGCACAGGTACTGGACAGCAATAAGAACTTGCAGAAGGTGCTGTATTATGGTTATGGCGGCGCCGGGGATATTACAGGCAGTTATCTGTCCGGGAAAAGTGCAGAAGAGAAATATGTATATACCCACATCGCAGCCAGCTATGCCTATGCAGGTGAGGCAGGATTTACAGGATGTAAGTATGAAGATCTGGTAAACGCAGGCGTGATCGCCTATATTGACCACCTGTTTGCTATGGAAGAGCCGCCGAAGGGGGAAATCTCCCTTTCCAAGACTTCTGTAAAAGCAGTCCGAAATGGAAATGTACAGAAAACACCGGATATCACATTGTCCGGGGATCACCGAAACTACATTTCAGTCAATGTACCAAAAGACATCACCATTTATAACAAGACAAAGGGAACTTCCGCAGAGAATGGTGCGCTGAAGATCTATGGCGGGGATACCTTTTATTTGACTGCCCCAATGCTTCATACCGGAAACTATTCCTCCGGGGAACTGCATGGTTCTGTAGGGGAAACCTGGAGAACGCTGGTATTATCCACAGGAAACAGCAATCAGGACATTGGAGTCTTTGAATCGGAGAAAGCCAATCCGGTAAGTTTTACGGTAGACTGGCTGGAGATGACAAGGATCGAGCTTTTCAAACAGGATGCGGATACCAAGAATCCTTTAGACGGTGCAGTGTATGGCATTTATACAGACAGCAAGTGTGAGCATCTTTTGATGGAAATGCCAGTCACCGGGGAAGAGGGAAAAGCAGTCAGTGATTATTTTGAGGCAGCCATCAAAACAGTATATGTGAAGGAGATCAAGGCTCCAGACAAGTATGCACAGAGTGATGTGATTCATAAGGTGGATGTGGAAGCCGGAAAGACGGTCACCATCTCAGCAACCGATGAGA
>OLNI01000028.1_pt1 | contig 146762 bp, 136 predicted proteins | sample 1672921 | NCBI WGS metagenome assembly OLNI01 (sample SAMEA3136737, study PRJEB25190) | human gut metagenome | biome: human gut; feature: human-associated habitat; material: faeces | place: Austria | collected 2013 | reverse complement strand
ATCAGAAGATAATAAAGGTGCTGGGACTACCTGATGGAAGCGTCAGATAGTCTTCGGCAGAAAAAAATAAAATTTTTTTTGTCCTATACTTGACACATCCACATTCATTCCGACATACTTATTGTACAAATATGGCAAACAGAGGAATGAACCCAAACACCCTGCAATATCTCATGGGACACGCCAACATAACCATGACACTTGGCTATTACGCACACGGTACATTTCAATCTGCAAAAGCAGAACTGGAAAGACTGGCTTGTTAATATCGGAGCGTATATTTACTACTCATTTACTACTTTTGGTTGCATTTTCATGCTGGTAAATGCCAGCTTATGCAAGGTATCTTCCGAAAAGAAAATACCGATAAAGCCCTAAAATACGGGATATATCGGCATTTACCAACTTATGAAAAGATAATCAGAAATTTAGTAAGTTTTTATCCCAAAAATAGTGTTAACTTACTTTTATCGGTTTACAAGGAGAAGTGTTCTGGGCTATAATAAGATACATTAGAATAACAGTTACTGCTCACACACCACTATCCCGCGAGGTGTTTTGGCATGAATATGCCAAAATCCCGAGACATACAAGCCAAAATTCCATTGCCGCAGGCAATTTGGAATGAATTTTGGCTAAGTTACTGTGAACGGAGTGAACAGTAACGAATAACAATTCTAAATGTGACAAAACAGAATGAAATAGTAATGTAATATCAGACTTATAGAATAATAACCAAGAAGGATTATTGAATGAGCAAAAAGAGATTTTCCGGGCTGCGTCTGATTCTTATGGTGCCTGTGGTGGTGCTTCTGGCCGGTGGACTAATCATCGGCGGAAGAGCTTTGCAGGAACCGGGGGAAGTAAGGACTCTTAAAAAGCAGGAGGTAGCGCAGACGGATGAAGGACATCAGGAGTATTATTTCGGCCTTCTTAATGAGGATGAACAGAGAGGCTACCGCGAGATCCTTGAGGGGATCAGAAGCTTTGAGGATAAATTTTATCTGTCTCTCTCAGGAGATAATGAGATAGACAGAGTGTATCATGCAGTGCTGAAGGATCATCCGGAGCTGTTCTGGGTACATAACCGGGAGAAAGTTTATAAGACGACTTATTCGGGCAGAGATTACTGTCAGTTTTCTCCGGGATATACTTATACAGAGGAGCAGAGACAGGAGATTACGCAGGCTATGGAGAATGCGTATCAGGAGATGTTATCGCAGATCCCGGATGGTGCTGATGATTATACGAAGGTAATGACTGTTTATACTTATGTCATAGACAATACAGAATATGCGATCTCTGATGATGACCAGAGTATAGCAGGAGCTTTCTGGAAGAAACAGGCGGTATGTGCGGGCTATGCGGGAGCAGTGCAGTATCTGCTGGAGCGTCTGGATATCCCCTGTATTTATGTGGAGGGTGATGCTGCAAACAGTACCCAGGGACATGCCTGGAATATTGTAGAGCTGAACGGACAGTATTATTATGTGGATGCCACCAATGGGGACCAGCCGGACTTTCTGGAGGGTGATGCCACGCTGCTGGCAGAGCATAAGACAACGATCTATGATTATCTGTGTCCGTTCCCACAGGAGTACGAAGAGAATTATACGGCCTCTGATGAGTTTCCTGTTCCTGCGTGTACAGCGACTGACATGAATTTCTATGTGAGAAACGGCGCCTGTTTTGATACCTATGACTGGAGCAGTGTATATGACCTGTGCAGACTGCGCATTGACAGTGATGCTGCGGTGGTATGCTTTAAGTTTGGCAGCCAGGGGGCTTATGATGAGGCATATATGGATCTGATCGACAGTAATCATATCCAGGATATCGCAAAATATTATATGGAAGTCCATGGGCTGTCACAGATTTCCTATCATTACGGTGTGATCGACAATATGAAGACTTTATACTTCATGTTCTGACGGGTTTAGTTCAGTTGAGAAGACTCCCGCTTCTATCAGTGAGTTGATTATAAACTTATCTCAGTGGCAGTCTGATCTCCGACTGAAATAAATGCCCCGCAAGGATGTGCGGCGGTTCTAAGAGAAATGTGTCAGTTGATGATAAGGAACGCTATAAATATATAACTAAAAGGAGTGACTGAAAATTATGGTTAATATGACAGATATATTTGGAAATGCGTTGAGTATTGCCGGGAGTTTTATGGATTCAGATCTGGTGAATCGTTTTATGATGGTAATATTTGCAGTGATCCTTGTGTTTGGAGTGCTGAACTGTATTCTGGGATACAGGCTTCTGCGTTTCTGGATGATGCTGGGAGGTTTTCTGGTAGGCGGCGGTCTTGCGCTGGTGGTTGTACATACAATGGGAATACAGGAGAAATCAACAATGCTGATCGCAGCACTGGCGGCAGGAGTTGTGTTCGCAGTGATTGCATTTCTGATCTATAAGGCAGGTGTGTTTATCCTGGCAGCAGGTATCGGCTGGGCGGCCAGTATTTATTTCCTGCATCCTACCAGCTCCGCAGTATTTTTTGCATGTATTCTGATCGGCGTAGCTCTTGGTTCCATGGCGGTGAAATACTGCAGGGAAGTGCTGATCGTGGCTACAAGTTTGATCGGTGGTATTATGGCAGGGGTTTCCCTTGCACAGCTTGGAAATCTGGCAGATATTCCCTATGGACTGGGAATGAGTGTGGGATTTGCAGTTCTGGGTATGTTGATTCAGTTTGCTATCAACAAACCGGTTTCTGATGAAGAGGATGAAGAAACGGTTGATGAAGAAAGCACTGAGCAGATTTACAGGCGAAATCAGGACCTGAGACAAGACCAGAGTTTTGAGCAGTCTCAGGACAGAGACATGGAGGAATCAATATATGCCAGAGGACAGAAAGGACAGGCGAGAAAAAATGGCAAAAGAAGCTAAGACAAATGCAATGAGAATGCTGGACAGACAGAAGGTTAAATATGAGGCGTTCTCCTATGAATGTGATGAATTTATTGACGGGATCCACAGTGCGGATAAGATTGGAGCACCCTATGACCAGTCTTTTAAGACTCTGGTAATGGAAGGAAAGAGCGGCGGTTATTTCGTTTTTGTAGTTCCGATTGAAAAGGAAGTTGACCGTAAGGCGGCTGCAAAGGCTGTCGGTGAGAAGACAGTGGACATGATCCATGTGAAGGATATCACAAAGATTACCGGATATGTGAGAGGGGGTTGCAGTCCGCTGGGAATGAAGAAACCTTATCCTGTTGTGTTTGATGCATCTGCAGGAGAATTTGAGGAGATTTATGTGAGTGGCGGCCGTATCGGACTGACACTGAAGGTTCCCCTTGCTGATCTGCTTAAGGTGACAGGCGGAAAGCTGGCGGATATTATCATGAAGACAGAATAAAATACAGGGTACGGCTAAGCCGTACCCTGTATTTTATTCTTTAGTTATCGGAAGCGTCCTCTTCATTGATCTCGAATACGTGACGTTTCTTAGCCATCTCATCACTTGCCAGATATTCATCGTAAGTAGTGATCTTGTCGATCATAGTTCCATTTGGAAGGATTTCCATGATACGGTTGGCTGTTGTCTGTACGAACTGATGGTCATGTGAGGTGAAAAGGATAACACCCGGGAATTTGATCAGACCGTTGTTCAGTGCTGTGATGCTCTCCATGTCGAGGTGGTTGGTTGGCTCATCAAGGATGAGAATGTTTGCACCGGAGATCATCATCTTGGAAAGAAGACAGCGGACTTTCTCACCACCGGAAAGAACGCGTACACGTTTGATGCCGTCTTCACCGGGGAAGAGCATACGTCCGAGGAATCCACGAACATAAGTAGCATCCTTGATCTCGGAATACTGTGTCAGCCAGTCTGTAATAGTAAGGTCATTATCGAACTCTGCGGTGTTGTCCTTAGGGAAATATGCCTGGGAAGTGGTAACACCCCATTTATAATTTCCTTCATCCGGTTCCATTTCACCGACCAGGATCTTAAACAGAGTAGTGATTGCCTGTTCGTTAGCACCAACAAAAGCTACTTTGTCATCATGACCGAGTGTGAAAGAAATGTTATCCAGAACTTTTACACCGTCGATGGTCTTGGAAAGGTTCTCTACCATAAGGACCTCATTACCGATCTCGCGGTTTGGACGAAAGTCGATGTATGGGTATTTACGGCTGGACGGACGCATATCGTCAAGCTGGATCTTTTCCAGGGCACGTTTACGGGAAGTCGCCTGTTTGGACTTGGAAGCGTTGGCACTGAATCGGGAAATAAATTCCTGAAGTTCTTTGATCTTCTCTTCTTTTTTCTTGTTGGCTTCCTTCATCTGTTTGATGAGGAGCTGGCTGGACTCAAACCAGAAGTCGTAGTTTCCGGCATAGAGCTGAATCTTGCCGTAGTCGATGTCTGCTGTATGAGTACATACTTTATTTAAGAAGTAACGGTCATGGGATACAACGATGACAGTGTTGTCAAAGTTGATCAGGAATTCTTCGAGCCATTCAATAGCCGGCAGGTCAAGGTGGTTGGTAGGCTCATCGAGAAGAAGGATGTCCGGATTACCAAACAGTGCCTGTGCAAGAAGAACTTTGACCTTCTGGCTTCCTGTAAGGTCAGCCATCTGGGAATAGTGGAGATCGGTTTCAATTCCAAGACCATTCAGAAGAGTAGCAGCATCAGATTCTGCTTCCCATCCGTTCATCTCTGCAAATTCGCCTTCCAGTTCGCTGGCGCGGATACCGTCTTCATCAGTGAAGTCCGCTTTTGCATAGATAGCATCTTTTTCTTTCATGATCTCATACAGTCTCTTGTTACCCATGATAACAGTATCCAGAACTGTATATGCATCATATTTGAAGTGATCCTGCTGCAGGAAAGAGAGACGCTGGCCCGGAGTGATAACAACGTCACCGTTGGTAGGCTCTAACTGTCCGGAAAGGATTTTAAGGAATGTGGACTTACCGGCACCGTTTGCACCGATGAGACCGTAGCAGTTGCCCTCAGTAAATTTGATATTTACATCTTCGAAGAGGGCCTTTTTACCTACGCGCAATGTAATATTGTTTGCTGAAATCATATCATACCTCTTTTTCGTGAAATTATTGTTTTGCAGTAACTGTCCGGCAGATTGTTTATGGAAAACGTATCTTTCGCAGGAAACAGTTACATTATTTCCTATTATATAAGTTACAACCGTTTATCATTGTACCGTAAATTGGGAAATTTGCAACTGTTTTTTGCTTTTTTGGGTTCTTTTATTTACAAAAAAAAGAAGCACTGTTATAATATAGAATAAATATAGCCTCTTGACGGACAGAAATATGAGGCATTGATATGACAGAAATAACGATTACTGTTTCCATTGTTTTATACAGAACAGCGATGTGGACAGTAAAGGATAATTAATTTTAGAGAGGTTGCAAAGACTATGTTTATTACAAGAGAGTGCGATTATGCAGTTCGAGTGGTACGTGCGCTTTGGGGAGAGAGCAGACTGAGCGTATCCGATATCTGTGAGAAAGAAGCAATCACAGCTCCTTTTGCCTATAAGATCCTGAAGAAACTTCAGAAGGCAGAGATCGTGAAGGGATACAGAGGCGTACATGGTGGTTATTCTCTGAACAGGGGACTGGATGAGTTGACTTTATATGAGGTTTATTCAGCGATTGATCCGGATATGTTTATCATCGAATGTCTGGATCCGAAATATAACTGTGTCAGAGACGGACAGGATGGATTGCCATGTCTGGTACATAGAGAATTGTTATCTGTACAGGATGAACTGATAAGTCTCCTTAAGAGAAAAACAATACAGCAGATCATGGAGGAGGCGTAGAGCCTCCTTTTTTTACTTTTATCTGCCTGATTCGTCCCAAATTTGGCATATCTGCATAATGTTAGTTATAAGCAACTTAAAAAATGCACATATTTGCTACTGAAATAACAGAAAATCCCTGCTTTGTACCTTATAAGATACAAAATATGTCAAAACAAATTGGACACAGGCAGAAGATTATGTTATAATCTACAATGAAATTTGAGGTATATTTTACTTATGCCTTGAAATAAATAATTAATTTTCATCAACCTTTAAGGAGGAAAAACAAACTATGGCAAGAAAGATGAAAACCATGGATGGTAACCATGCAGCTGCTCATGCTTCATATGCATACTCAGATGTAGCCGCTATTTACCCGATCACTCCTTCATCTGTTATGGCGGAAGCAACAGATGAATGGGCAACCCAGGGAAGAAAGAACATTTTCGGACAGGAAGTTCAGGTAACTGAAATGCAGTCTGAGGCTGGTGCAGCAGGTGCTGTACACGGATCTCTGGCAGCAGGTGCTTTAACAACAACATATACAGCATCTCAGGGTCTGTTACTTATGATCCCGAACCTTTACAAAATTGCCGGTGAGCAGTTACCTGCAGTATTCAACGTATCTGCACGTGCACTTGCTTCTCATGCACTTTCAATTTTCGGAGATCATTCAGACGTTATGGCCTGTCGTCAGACCGGATGCGCAATGCTCTGCGAATCTTCTGTACAGGAAGTTATGGACTTAACACCTGTTGCTCACCTTTCAGCAATCAAAGGTAAAGTTCCGTTCATCAACTTCTTCGATGGATTCCGTACATCTCACGAGATTCAGAAGATTGAAACATGGGATTATGAAGATCTGAAGGATATGGCAGATATGGATGCAATCGCTGCATTCCGTAACCATGCCCTGAATCCGAATCACCCATGTCAGAGAGGTTCCGCTCAGAACCCGGATATCTTCTTCCAGGCAAGAGAAGCATGTAACCCATACTACGATGCTCTTCCGGCAGTAGTACAGGAATACATGGATAAAGTTAACGCTAAGATCGGTACAGATTACAAATTATTCAACTACTACGGAGCTGCTGATGCAGAACACGTAATCGTTGCTATGGGATCTGTAAACGATACAATCGAGGAGACAATCGACTACCTTGCAGCAGCAGGAAAGAAAGTCGGTGTTGTTAAAGTTCGTCTTTACAGACCATTCTGCGCACAGGCACTCATCGATGCAATTCCGGAATCTGTAAAACAGATCACAGTTCTTGACAGAACTAAAGAGCCGGGTGCACTTGGCGAGCCACTGTACCTTGACGTTGTAGCAGCATTAAAAGACAGCAAATTCGGCGGCGTAAAAGTATTCTCCGGACGTTATGGTTTAGGTTCCAAAGATACTACACCTGCACAGATCGTAGCTGTTTATGAGAACACTGCTAAAGAAAAATTCACAATCGGTATCGTTGATGATGTTACTAACCTTTCCCTTGAGACAGGTGCTCCGATCGTAACAACTCCTGAAGGAACAACAAACTGTAAATTCTGGGGTCTGGGAGCTGATGGTACTGTAGGTGCCAACAAGAACTCCATCAAGATCATCGGTGACAACACAGACATGTACGCACAGGCTTACTTTGATTATGACTCCAAGAAGTCCGGTGGTGTTACAATGTCCCACTTACGTTTCGGTAAGAAACCGATCAAATCCACATACCTGATCCACAAAGCAAACTTCGTTGCATGTCATAATCCGTCCTATGTTAACAAATATAACATGGTACAGGAGCTTGTTGACGGAGGTACATTCCTTCTGAACTGTGCTTGGGATATGGAAGGACTTGAGAAACATCTTCCAGGACAGGTTAAAGCTTTCATCGCTAACCACAATATCAAATTCTACACCATCGATGGTGTTAAGATTGGTATTGAGACTGGCATGGGACCAACACGTATCAACACAATCCTTCAGTCCGCATTCTTCAAACTTACAGGAATCATTCCTGAGGAGCAGGCTATCGAGCTTATGAAAGCTGCTGCTAAAGCTACTTACGGACGTAAAGGTGATGACGTTGTTAAGAAGAACTGGGCAGCTATCGATGCCGGTGCTAAACAGGTCGTAGAGGTTCAGGTTCCGGAGAGCTGGAAGAATGCTGAGGACGAGGGACTCTTCATGTCTCACGCATCCCACGGTGCTCAGGATGCTCAGGACTTCGTAAACAACATCCAGTGCAAGATCAATGCTCAGGAAGGTAACAGCCTCCCGGTATCTGCATTCAAGGATTATGTAGATGGTACAACACCATCCGGAACAGCTGCATATGAGAAACGTGGTATCGCAGTTAACGTTCCTGTATGGGTTCCGGACAACTGTATCCAGTGTAACCGCTGTGCATATGTCTGCCCGCATGCTGCAATCCGTCCGGTTGCTATGACAGCAGATGAGACAGCTAACGCTCCAGAGGGAATCAAGACACTTCCTCTTACAGGAATGAAAGACTATACATTCACAATGACTGTATCCGCTCTTGACTGTACAGGATGTGGTTCCTGCGCAAATGTCTGCCCAGGAAAGAAAGGCAACAAAGCTCTTGAGATGGCTCCGCTTGAAGCTAACACAGAAGAGCAGAAATTCTTCGATTACGGTGTAACACTTCCTCAGAAGGAAGACGTTATCGCTAAATATAAAGAGACAACTGTAAAAGGCAGCCAGTTCAAACAGCCGCTCCTTGAGTTCTCCGGCGCTTGTGCAGGTTGTGGTGAGACACCATACGCTAAGCTGATCACACAGCTCTTTGGTGACAGAATGTACATTGCAAATGCTACAGGATGTTCCTCTATCTGGGGTAACTCTTCACCATCTACACCATACACAACAAACGCTAAGGGACAGGGACCTGCATGGTCAAACTCTCTGTTCGAGGATAACGCAGAGTTCGGTTATGGTATGCTTCTTGCACAGCGTGCGATCCGTGGCGGTCTGAAAGAGAAGATCGAAGACCTTGTAGCTAACGGAACAAACGAGGATGTTAAGGCAGCTGGTCAGGAATGGCTGGATACTTATGCTGTAGGCGCAACAAATGGTGCAGCTACAGAGAAACTCGTTGCAGCTCTTGAGGCTTGCGGATGTGACAAGGCTAACGAGATCCTTGCACAGAAGGACTTCCTCTCCAAGAAATCCCAGTGGATCTTCGGTGGTGACGGATGGGCTTACGATATCGGATTCGGTGGTGTTGACCATGTTCTCGCAAGCGGACGTGACATCAACGTTATGGTATTCGATACAGAGGTTTACTCCAACACAGGCGGACAGTCTTCCAAATCTACACCGACAGGTGCGATCGCTCAGTTCGCAGCAGGCGGAAAAGAGACTAAGAAGAAAGATATGGCATCTATCGCAATGAGCTATGGCTATGTATATGTAGCACAGATCTCCATGGGTGCTGACTTCAACCAGACTGTAAAAGCAATTGCAGAGGCAGAGGCATATCCGGGACCATCCCTGATCATCGCTTATGCTCCATGTATCAACCATGGTATCAAGAAAGGTATGAGCAAAGCTCAGACAGAGGAAGAACTGGCAGTTAAGTGCGGATACTGGCACAACTTCAGATTCAACCCGGCTGCTGACAACAAGTTCAGCCTTGATTCCAAGACACCGGATATGGAGAACTATATGGACTTCCTGAACGGTGAGGTTCGTTACAACTCTCTGCAGCGTCAGAATCCTGAGAAAGCAGCAAGACTGTTCGCTAAGAACGAGTCTGAGGCTCAGGCTAGATATGAGTATCTGCAGAAACTTATCACTCTTTACGGAACAGATAAGAAAGAAGACTAATTACTGATCAATAGTTGCTGTTTACACAGTGTGCTTGCTGATTAAGCATTAGGTGGAAGGCCTGCGGTGTTTAGCGCACCGCGGGTCTTTTTTCTTATACAGGAGAGACATACATGAAAAAATTTTTTTCGAAGGAGAATTTCCGGAAAAAGAAAAAAGCAGATTTTTATATTCTGTATACAGTTGTTTTTGTAGCGATCTCGTTGTTTGTTTACAGTTATTTTTATTTAAATGGAAAATCACTGATCTGGAGCCATGACGGAGTTCCGCAGCATATTAATGCGCTTGCTTATTATGGGGAATATCTGCGCAATGTGCTCAAAAACTTTGCGGTCAACCATAAGTTTTCTTTCCCTATGTGGGACATGAATATTGGATATGGTTCTGATATTCTTACCACACTTCACTATTATGTGATTGGCGATCCGCTGACTTTGTTTTCTGTTTTTGTACCTCGGAAAAATACAGAGATTTTATATGAGATCCTGATATTTGTCAGGATTTATCTTGCGGGAATCACATTCAGTTTTTACTGTTTTTACCGCAAAAATCCGAAACAGGCAACTTTTATTGGAAGCCTTGTATATATTTTTGCAGGATGGACCATTTATGCGTCAATGAAACATCCTTACTTTTCCAATCCGATGATCTATCTGCCGCTGGTTCTCATGGGAGTTGAGAAAGTCTATAAAAAAGAAAAACCCTATCTTTTTATATGGGCTACGGCTGTTGCGGCAATGTCAAACTTTTATTTCTTTTATATGATCAGCATATTTATGGTGCTGTATGCGGCTTTCCGGTATTTTGGAATATTCCGGGAACGTTCTGTAAAAGATGTATTTCAGTGGTTCCTGAAATTTGCAGGCTTTTATCTGGTGTCACTGATGATTGCTGCGATGATTTTTTTACCGGTGGTCATGACTCTGTTTGGAACAGAACGTTTTCAGGCACAGAATTATGTACCGTTACTGTATGATCATGTTTACTATGAAAAATATCTCGGCTGCCTGATTGGTGAGAATATGATTCAGTGGGGCGTTGCTGGATTTTCAGCAGTGGCCATGGCAGGCGTGTTTGTAATATTTTCCAAAAAGAAAAAATACACAGGTCTGAAACTGGGATTTATTATGATGAATCTGTTTCTTCTGATCCCTTTTGCAGGCCATGTGCTGAATGGTTTTTCTTATGTATCAAACCGGTGGATCTGGGCATATGGAATGCTGATCGCTTATATTCTGGTGCAGGCATATCCGGAACTATTTACGCTGCAGATACGCGAAAAAAAGAGAATTTTCATCATGCTTCTGGTATATTGTGTACTGGCATTGTTTGCAGATGCAGCCCGGACACAGCGTAATATCATGGCTGTGATGATGTTGGTTTTAGCTGTGTTTACGGTTGTTTCTTATGGAAATATTTTTGTGCAGGGAAAATATCTCTGCGGAATGATCGTTATTGTACTGATAGCAAGTATTCTTTTAAATGTATCTTATCAGTATTCCTATGAGAAAGATTATCTGTCAGAATTTGAGGCAAAAGGTGAGGCACTGGAAGCATTACAGTCGGGTCCTGACAAGGAGATCAAGGCCCTTGCGGATTCTTCAACCACCAGGTATGATCAGTACAAAACGGGCTCATATGTGAATTCGGCAATGTATATGGGAACCAACAGTACTTCTTATTATTTCAGTGTTGCGAATGGGAACATCAGCCGTTTTTTTAATGAAATGTATATGAATACACCATGGGATTATCATTACAGTAGTCTGGATGGAAGGACTATTCTGGATCGGCTGGCAGCTGTAAAATATTTTGCGATCAAAAACAACGGATATGCATATCTTCCTTACGGATATGATAGTGAAGTTTCTTCTGCGAAAAAATATAAGATCTATGAGAATCAGGATTCACTGCCGTTAGGCTATACCTATGATACCTGGATTCCAAGGGATAAATATGAAAAGCTTTCTGTGACAGAGAAACAGCAGGCACTGCTTCAGGGGGCAGTTGTGGAGAAGAGCAGCCTTCCAGAAACAGAACTTTCTTTTGATGATAAGAAAGCGGATTTTACACTGGAGGCAGGCAAAGGCTGTAAGATCAAAGATGGTAAGATCATCGTGACAAAAGAGAACGGAACTGTAACATTAGGATATAAGGGAGAACCTGAAGCTGAAGTTTATCTGATAGCTGAGAATCTGGATTTTGAAGCGTATTCCCCACGTGAGCAGATAAATGATAAAAAATGGGATTCTCTCACACAATATGAAAAGAATACGATCCTTTATGAAGATGATAACTGGCGTTACTGGAAAGAAAGCAAGGAAGCGGCTGTAGATGTTTCCATGGGTTCTGTTGATAAAATAATCCGGATCTTTACGGATAAATATAATGGTTACAGCGGCCGTCATAATTTTCTTTTGAATATGGGATATAAAAATTACAGTGCAGGAACCATGACGCTTACTTTTTCCACACCTGGAGAATATACATTTGATGATCTTTATCTGGTGTGTCAGCCTATGGATTCTGTAGAACAGGAGACAGAAAAGCTTGGAGAGGAAAGTCTCCGGAATGTGGAGATCAAAACAAACAGGATCACAGGAAATATAGAGGTGTCTTCTGACAAAATGCTCGTGTTTGCCATTCCGTATAGTGATGGATTTACAGCTTATATAGACGGAAAGAAAACAGAACTTGTAAAGGCTGACAGTATGTATATGGGTGTTGAACTGAAAAAAGGAAAACACAGTATTGTACTTACTTACCGTACATCGTATCTTATTCCTGGAATGGTGCTGACAGTGGCGGGGCTTGGAGTTTTTCTTCTGATCATGACGTATAACAGGCGCTCCGGAAAGAAGAGAGAAAGGGGTAAACAGAAGAAATGAGCAGATTGTCTGTAGTTCTGCCTGCATATAATGAAGAACTGATGACTGCAAAAGTCTGCAGGACGCTGAAGGAGATCCTGGATCATGAAGGAATTTCCTATGAACTGGTTCTGGTTGATGACGGATCTTCAGATGGAACCTGGAATCAGATCGAACAGATATCTGAACAGGATCCTAATGTCACTGCAGTGCATTTTTCCAGGAATTTTGGAAAAGAAGCTGCAATTGTGGCCGGTCTTGCTCAGGCGAGCGGTGATGCAGTGGCTGTGATGGATTGTGATCTGCAGCATCCGCCGGAAACTCTGGTGAAGATGTTCAGATTATGGGAACAGGGATACGAAATTGTAGAAGGTATAAAGACAAACAGAGGAAAAGAAAGTCTGCTCCACAGGAAGAGTGCTGGATTTTTTTACGGGATCATGTCCCGGGCAACAGGATTTGACATGCAGAATGCATCGGACTTCAAGCTTCTTGACAGGAAAGCTGTGGAAAGTGTTCTTTCCATGCCTGAGAGGAGTATGTTTTTCCGAGCTGCATCCTCCTGGATAGGCTACAGAAGTACTTCCGTATTATTTGAAGTGCAGGAGAGAGAAGCGGGGGAATCCAAGTGGTCAGCAAGATCGTTGATCAGTTACGCATTTCGGAATATTGTGGCTTTTACTACGCTTCCGCTGCAGTTTGTGACAGCTGGTGCAGTAGGATGCTTTATCTGCTCTCTGATCCTCCTGGTGTATTCTCTGGTAAGATATTTTACAGGGCATGCAGTGGAAGGGTATACTACACTTCTGATCGTACTTCTGTTTATTGGAAGTGCTGTGATGATGAGCCTTGGTATCATTGGTTATTATATTGCGCGGATCTATGAAGAAGTAAAAAAACGTCCGAGATATATCGTATCAAAGATCATACATGGAGGAAAAAAGAAATGAAAAAACTGATTCTGAAAATATATGGGAATGATGTGATCCGTTATGTTTTCTGGGGCGGCCTGACAACCCTTGTAAATCTGGTTAGTTTCTATCTGATGAGGCTGGCAGATGTTCCATTGATGACTGCGAATGTGATCTCTATTATACTGGCGATTCTGTTTGCCTATGTGGTGAATTCCAGGTTTGTGTTTCATGATCATTGCGAAACTTTAATAGATCATATCCGGCCTTTTGTGAAATTCATAAGTGCCCGTCTTGCAACAATGGTGATCGAAGTTGGTGGTGTGTGGCTTCTGGCTGTTGCCATGGGACTTAATGATATGATTGCCAAATTCTGTACTCAGTTCATTGTGTTGGTGTTAAATTATATATTTAGTAAATTTTTAATTTTTACTACAGGTAAAAAAGCAGGAGGAAGAAAATGATGACGTTAGAAGAAGCAGTGAAGAAAGTTCGTCCGTTGAATGAAAAGGCAATTGAAAGCGCTAAAAAAAGATGGGACAGCATTGCAAAGCCGTTGCATTCTCTGGGGGAACTTGAAAATATGCTGACGCAGATTGCGGGAATCACAGGTACACCGGATGTACGAGTGGAAAAGAAAGCAGTAGTTGCTATGTGTGCAGATAATGGTGTTGTGGAAGAAGGCGTGACACAGACAGGACAGGAGGTAACAGCCATTGTTGCTGAAAATTTTCTGGACGGAGCTACCACCTGCTGCGTGATGTGCCGCCAGTGCGGTGCAGAACTTTTCCCTGTTGATGTGGGAATGGTGGTTGATACAAAAGTCCGCACAGATTTGAAGGTTGCTTATGGAACAAAGAATATGACAAAAGAACCGGCCATGACAAGAGAACAGGCAGTCAGGGCGATTGAGGCAGGAATCGCCATGGCCCAGGAACTGAAAGAAAAAGGATATCAGGTTCTTGCTACCGGCGAGATGGGAATCGGAAATACCACAACAAGCAGCGCAGTAGCAGCAGTATTTCTTGGCAGACCTGTTGAGGACATGACAGGACGCGGAGCAGGCCTTTCCGGTGAGGGACTTGTGAAAAAGATCAATGCCATTAAGAAAGCAATCGCCCTGAACAATCCAGACCGTTCCGATGCCATTGATGTTCTGGCGAAAGTAGGAGGATATGATATTGCGGGAATGGCCGGGGTATATATTGGAGGTGCAGCTCTTGGAATGCCGGTTGTCATGGACGGATTTATTTCCTGCGTAGCAGCTCTGGTAGCTGTAAAGATCTGCCCACAGGTCAGAGATTATCTTATTGCGTCACATGTATCCAAAGAACCGGCCGCACATATGCTGCTGAAAGAGCTGGGGAAAGAAGCGATCATCCATGCAGGAATGTGTCTTGGAGAGGGCACCGGTGCAGTGGCACTTTTCCCGCTGATCGACCTTTCCTGTGCTGTGTATAATTCCATGAGTACTTTTGGAGATATCAATGTAGAACAGTATGAGGAGCTGAAATAAAATGCTGGTTGTAGTAACAGGGGGCAGCGGAAGTGGGAAATCGGCTTTTGCTGAAGAAACAGTATTATCTTTTGGGGAAGCCAGAAGGCTTTATATTGCCACTATGCAGGCTTTTGATGAGGAGAGCCACAGACGTATCCGGAGGCACAGATGTATGCGTGCAGGAAAAGGATTCGAGACAGTAGAGCGTTATACGGGTCTTAATGAGCTGGTTCTTCCGAAAGGAAGCGTAGTGCTTCTGGAATGTATGTCTAACCTGGTGGCAAACGAAATGTTCCGGGAGGACGGTTTCCATCCGGAAGTCGCCGGGGAGATCACAGATGGCGTGAAAAATATCCTTTCCCAGGCAGAGCATGTGGTGATCGTCACCAATGAGATTTTTTCAGATGGCATTCTTTACGAGGGAGAATCTGAAAAATATAAAGAACAGCTTGGACAGATCAATTGCAATCTGGCAGAGATGGCGGACAGTGTTGTGGAAGTTGTTTACGGAATTCCTGTCTGGCACAAAGGAGGTGAGAAAGCGTGAAAAGTGTGTGGAACAGCTGCAAAGCTGCATTTGCCATGTTTTCCAAGATTCCTACGCCGATGGTAGACTGGAATAAAGAGAATATGAAATATATGATGTGTTTCTTTCCGTTTGTAGGAGCTGTGATCGGAGTACTGACCTGGCTGGTGGGCTGTGTGCTTGAAAATCATGTAGAACTGGAGCCGTTTTTTCTCACTGCGATCCTTACTGTGATCCCGGTGTTTGTCACAGGAGGAATCCATGTAGATGGCCTTCTGGATACTTCTGATGCCTTAAGTTCCTGGCAGGAACGTACAAAGAGGCTGGAGATCCTGAAAGATTCCCATGCAGGGGCATTTGCCATTATCACAGCCTGCGTTTATTTTATTATGTGGCTTGGTGCATGGAGCCAGCTTCAGAATGATCCGGAGGGAATCTGTATTATGAGTATCGGATTTATGATGTCCAGATGTCTTTCGGGGATTGGTGTGATCACATTCCCGAAAGCAAGAACAGATGGTACTGTGGCAGAGTTTTCCAGAAATGCTTCTGAGATTGTTGCCCGCAATATCCTGACAGTCATGTTTGTGGTTCTGGCTGGATTGATGATCTGGATAAATCCGGTTCTTGGTGTGGCAGCAGTGATAAGTGCAATTCTTGTATTCTGGTGGTATCATCACATGGCAATGAAATATTTTGGTGGGACAACAGGGGATCTGTCCGGATTTTTCCTCTGTATCTGTGAAGTTGTAATGGCACTTGTTCTGGCATTTGTCGGCGCGGTGATCCTGTAGTGAGAGTGAAGGGAGGTATCATGACATGGAAATGATAATTGGCGGCGTATACCAGGGAAAAGAAAACTATGCCAGGAAGAATTTTCCGGATATCACATGGAAAAAAGGTTCGGAACTTACAGAAGAAGAACTTTATCAGGCAGAGGGAATCCTGGGATTTCATGACTACATAAAAAGATTTCTGAAAGAAGGAAAAGATCTTTCAGGTCTTGCGCAGGAACTTCTGGAAAAAAATCCGAACGTAGTCCTGGTCAGCGAAGAAGTTGGTTACGGGATCGTCCCGGCTGATGCTTTTGAACGGCGGTACAGAGAGACTGTGGGACGCATCTGTACAGAACTGGCAGCCGGAAGCAGCAAGGTAACAAGAGTCGTGTGCGGAATCGGGATGGTGTTAAAAAATGCTTAAAATATATCTGATCCGTCATGGGCAGACTCCGGGAAACAAGCTTAAGCGTTATATTGGAACAACAGATGAACAGTTAAGTCAGGAAGGCCGTGAATTTCTGGAAAAGTTAAGCTATCCCATGCCGGAGTCGCTTTATGTAAGTCCGCTCCTTCGTTGTGTGGAGACAGCCGGAATTCTTTTTCCGAAAAAAGAAAGCCGCATTATCGAGGAACTTTCAGAATGCAATTTCGGAGAATTTGAAAATAAGAATTACAAGGAACTTTCGGGAAATGACAACTATCAGAAGTGGATCGATAGTAACGGAATGCTTTCTTTCCCGGGAGGAGAGAGTAGAGAAGACTTTAAGCACAGAAGCCTGACAGGATTTCAGAAGGTTGTGACTGGCTGTATCCGTGAGGACGTGCACACAGCGGCACTTGTTGTTCACGGCGGAACTATTATGAACATTATGGAAGAATATGCAGACAGACAACGTCCGTTTTATGAGTGGCATGTAAAAAATGGTGGCGGTTATCAGGTAGAACTTGATCCTGCGACATGGAAACAGGGCAAACATGAATTCCGGGTCTGTGAGGCATATATGGAGGGCTAAAAGATGAATGGACAAAATATCAGCTGGACACGCAGGGATCTGAAATGGCGGGCAAAAGAAGCTTTCCGCAAAAATTACTGGTCAGCTGTCCTGGTCAGCTTTATTCTGGCGATCGTAGCTGCTTCCGGCGGAAAAGGAGCTGCACAGAGCGGCGCGGGAAGTGCTGTGAATTCCGAGTATAGTTATTCAGTGAATACCTTTGATACCGGACATGTCAGCTCTTATGTCGGACACATGTTCAGCGGAGCACGTTCCCCGTGGATGCTGATCCTTGCACTTGTGGGAGCCAGCGCAGTTGTGACAGTGGCACTGATCGGCCTGATCCTGCATTTTTTTGTTGGAAATGTGCTGGAAGTAGGTGCACGCAGCTTTTATATTGATAACCTGTTTTCCAAACCAGGACCTGAAAAGATCTTTAGCGCATTTCGGTCTGGAAATTATGGAAATGCAGTAAAAGTTATGTTCTTCAGGGATCTCTTTACCTTTCTTTGGTCATTGCTTTTTGTGATTCCGGGAATTGTGAAATCCTATGAATATAAGATGGTCCCGTATCTTCTGGCAGAATATCCTGATATGACCAGAAAAGAGGCTTTTGACAGAAGCCGTGAGATGATGTACGGGCAGAAGTGGAATACGTTTGTGATGGATCTTTCTTTTATTCCATGGAATATTCTTTCTTCTGTTACATTTGGAATTGTGGGACTGTTTTATGTATCTCCGTATCAGGATGCTACATTTGCAGAGCTATACGACACACTGGCAGCAGGAATGCCGGGGAATGGACAGCGGGTATACGAAAATGGAACTTACTGAGAACAAAATGATCCTTGTACGGGGAGGCGGAGACCTGGCAACAGGTGTGATCTATAAACTTCATCAGTGCGGATATCACGTTCTGATCCTGGAATGCGACCGTCCAAGTGCTATCCGCCGTCATGTGGCTTTCTGTGAGGCTGTGTATGACGGTACTTCAACGGTAGAAGGAGTTGTGTGCAGGCGCATCACAGAGGAGAGTATTCTGGAACAGTGTGTGATCTGTTGGGATAAAGGAGAGATTCCTCTTCTTACAGATACCGAAGGAAAGCATATCCATGAATTGGCTCCGGCAGCAGTTGTGGATGCGATCCTTGCGAAAAAAAATCTGGGAACAGACAGGACGATGGCTCCTTTGACTGTTGGCCTTGGGCCAGGATTTACTGCAGGGGACGATGTTGATTATGTGATCGAAACCATGCGCGGACATAACCTTGGACGTATCATCAGGGAAGGAAGTGCGCTTCCTAATACAGGAGTGCCAGGAGTGATTGCCGGAGTTGGGAAAGAAAGAGTGATCCATTCTCCGGCAGCAGGCATTATGAAAAATATCAGCAGCATTGCAGATATCGTGGAAAAAGACCAGGTGATCGCCCTGGTCGGGGAAACACCTGTGAAAGCAACGATCTCTGGAGTGATCCGAGGTCTGATCCGCGACGGATATCCCGTTTTTCAGGGGATGAAGATCGCGGATATCGACCCGAGGGCAGAGCAGAAAAAAAACTGTTTTACCATTTCAGATAAGGCGAGGTGTATTGCAGGCGGTGTTCTGGAAGTGCTTCTTTCAAAGGGAGTGAGACCGTGATCGTCGCGTTTACAGGCGGAGGCGGGAAGACCAGCCTGATATATTATCTGGCAGAGAAGTTTTCAGGAGAAGGGAAACGGGTGATCATTACCACGACTACCCATATGGCCTGGGAGCCGGAGCGTCCTTTTGCTGTGGCAGAGGATGCCGCCGGGATCAGGCAGCTTCTTGATCAATACGGTTATGTAACAGCGGCTTACCACAAGGCCGGACAGCCAAAGATTTCCGGCCCTGACAGGGAAATCCTTGAAAAGCTGTCCGGCCTTTGTGATATTCTTCTGGTGGAAGCGGATGGAGCGAAACGGCTTCCCCTGAAAGTTCCGGCACAGTGGGAGCCTGTGATACCGGAGATTGCGGAGGTTGTGGTTGGAGTAATCGGTCTTGACTGTATTGGAAAAAATATTTCAGACACTGCTCATCGGCCAGATGATGTTGCGGATTTTCTTGGGAAATGTGTGGAGGATGTTGTGACATGGGAAGATGCGGCCAGGATCGCTGTGTCGGAGAAAGGACTGCGGAAAGATGTTGGAGGGAGGAGATTTCTGGTTTATCTGAATAAGGCAGATGTGCTGGAATCGCTGGATCCGGCTGAGAAGATTGTGGAAAGATGCAGGATGGACAGGATTGAAGCTGTTTGCGGAAGCCTGCATAAAGATTGAGAGTTAATAGTTTTTATGGATGTTTTATTTGCCGGGAATACAGGAAAAGATGTGATGAGGTGAGAAAAAATGAAATTGGAGCTGGTTATGCTTGCTGCCGGAAACAGCAGGAGATTTGGAAGTAATAAGTTATTGTACACAGTAGACGGACAACCTATGTACAGGCACATCCTTTCAGAACTTGAGAAAATACAGAAACAACTGGAATCACAAGGTACACAGTGTTCCATCACCGTTGTCACCCAGTATGATGAGATTGCAGAAGATGTCAGAAAAAGAGGTATTTCCGCACTCTATAATTTACATCCAGAAGAGGGAATCTCTTCTTCTTTAAGAATTGGACTGAGAAAAAATCGGGATGCAGATGCCTGTCTGTTTACTGTCTCAGATCAGCCCTGGCTTCGCGGAGAGACGGTTCTGGAATTGATTGAACTATTTCTGAGAGAAGGAAAAGGAATTGCATGCGTAGAGCATAGCGGAAAAACAGGAAATCCCTGCATTTTTTCCAGAAAGTATTTTGGAGAATTAATGGAACTGGAAGGAGATGTAGGAGGAAAAAGAGTGATCAGAAAACACAGAGAAGACACAGCAGTACTGGAGGTCCTGGATGAGAGAGAGTTGACGGATGTGGATGTTGCAGGGAGGATAACGAAGTACGGACGCCGGTGAGGTATCTCGCCAACCGGCGTCCGTTCGTTAACCCTGTCAATTTTTACATAAAATGATTCCTAGCAGCCTCTTCCTCCGCCAGCCGGACGGTCTCCTCTGAAGGATTGGAGATCACCGCAGAAGCCACAATCTCACAAGGCGGATTACCCTTAACACTCTCAACAGCAGCCGTCACTGCAGAAACATCTCCAGTCAGGAAAACAGTAGCATGGCCGCCACATTTCGTCTGCCATGTAAGAAAAGAAACATCGGAAGTCTTCAGCATCTGGTCGATCACAAGGATCGCATTGCTGCTTCCAACAACCTCAACCAACCCAAAAGCACCATAATTCATAATCAAACCCTCGCTTCCTACTTGTTGATCGTCATCTTCAATGCGATCTCTGTATCCTCAGAAGGAGAAGCGATCACAGTATGAGAAACGACTTTGCCAAGAGGCTTAGCTGCTTCAAGCGCAACCTCCATCGCTGCATTAACATCAGAAACAGAACCCCGCATCTTCACGCAGGCACCGCTCTTAAGACGGTTACGCTCAACGCTCTGAATCTTTACATTAGCTGCCTTGGAAGCAGCATCAAGAGCAACAAAGCAGGCTACCAGGTTGTCCAGTTCAAAGACACCAACAGCCATGCCGCTGTAATTGTTATCCATAAAATATACCTCCATCCGGGGCTGATTCTCTGCGATGTGGTTTCTTGACTGATTGTGCGTGGAATCATTACCGTTTTTATGGTTTCATTATAAACGATTTCAATAAAAAACACAAGAAATAAATGGATTTACTTTGATTTCCATCTATAGTATATTTAACATATAAAAACTTTCTGTATAATATGCAGAAAAGAATGGGGGAATTACATATGAACAAATGGAGAAAACTCATCAGCAGTACTATTCTCGGACTTGCCCTTGTAGTAGGCACACCAGCTGCTGTGCCGCTTAAGGGAACTGTAACAGAAGTTCAGGCTGCTGTTACCAAACCAGCTGTGCCGAAAATGATATCGGTAACTTCATCAGGTAAGAAAAAAATTACCGTAAAATGGAAAACGGTAAAAGAAGCGGCCGGTTATCAGATATACCGGAAACTGCCGGGCAAACAATGGAGCCTCATAAAAACTCTTGGAGGAGCATCCAGAAATACTTATTCAGATACAGCCGTTACAACTGGAAAACAGTACTGTTATACAGTTAAAGCTTACAAAAAATCATCCGGTAAGATCATAACCGGTTCCGGCGATACGAGATCTTTTACAACTGTAGCAGGATTACAGTATGTAAAGATCAATAAATCCAGGGCTGATATATATAACGGCAAGACAACAACGATTAAACTTACTGGTACAACAGCCAGACCAACCTGGAAATCTTCCAATACAAAAATTGCGACCGTATCATCAAAAGGTGTGGTTACCGGAAAAAAAGCAGGTACGGTCAATATCACAGCAACACTTTGCGGAAGAAAATTTACCTGCAAGGTAACTGTGAAGAATTCTTCTTTGAGTAATACTGCTCTCAAAAATAACTATACCAAATTTAAAAATTATATTAATAGACATGGTGTAAGACTAAACGGAACAACTACGAAGTATATCAGTTATAAAGATGGAACCACAGAAATTGGTGTTGGCTATATACCTAAAACAGATAAAGTTAATCTTTTTACAGTGGTTGTTTCCCAAAATACATCTGTAGGTACGGATGTATTGATCAACTGTACAAAAACCAAAAACGGAACTGCACAGATCAGCATATTCTCGAATGACGGAACAATGGTACTTAAGGCTACTTTATGTCCTGCTACATTCCGAAAGACTACAACATTAAAATTTTACGCAAATGGAAAGCTTGTTACTGGTGAACTCGCAAAATCCAGTAATGATCTTGTAAAAGCAACGATAGAAGGTGCTAACGAAGTTATGAAAAGTACTATGAAGATGACAGTGCGTGATATAGGATTTTATGTATTCTGATCGATATCTGGTCAAGAGTTTTATTCAAAGAAGAGGCAGGCAGATTTTAGATATCTGTCTGCCCTGATATATTTGGCAGAAAACAGAAAGTGTAAAAGAAATGAAGACACATCAGACAGATTTTTCCTCGGGAAATGTATACCGGAATATTATGGAGGTTGCTGTGCCGATGATTATTGCACAGATCCTGAACCTTCTTTACAATATTGTAGACCGAATCTATATTGGAAGGATCCCGGAGATCGGAGCTACCGCACTGACAGGTGTGGGCTTATGTTTTCCCATTATTACATTGATCACGGCTTTTACCTATCTTTTCGGGAATGGAGGTGCACCTCTTTGTTCCATGGAGCGGGGAAGGGGAAATGATAAAGAAGCAGAGATGCTTATGGGAAATACATTTGTGATGCTGGTCGGAACGGGTGCAGTTCTGACAGTGACAGGACTTTTGTTTTACCGTCCGATCCTTTATGCATTCGGAGCCAGTGATGTGACGTTTCCCTATGCATCCAGCTACATAAAGATATATCTTCTGGGAACACTGTTTGTAATGATCACACTGGGAATGAATCCATTTATCAACAGCCAGGGATTTGGAAATATGGGAATGCTTACGATCCTTATCGGAGCAGTGCTGAATATTGTGCTGGATCCGCTGTTTATTTTTGTTTTTCACATGGGGGTGAGAGGTGCGGCAGTGGCAACGATCATTTCCCAGTTCTGTTCTGCTGTGTGGGTTTTACGATTTCTCTGTGGAAAAAAGGCAGTGCTGACTTTGAAAAAAAGTGCGATGGTAATTTCGTGGAAGCGTGTAGGAAACATTGCAGGCCTTGGCATGTCCGGCTTTTTTATGGCATTTACAAACAGCCTGGTGCAAGTTGTATGCAATGCCACACTTCAGAACTGGGGCGGAGATATTTATGTTGGTGTTATGACTGTTTTAAATTCAGTTAGAGATATTTTTACCATGCCAGTGCATGGATTAACGACAGGAGCGTCTCCTGTTATGAGCTTTAATTATGGAGAAAAAGCTTATGACAGGATCAAAAAAGCAATCAAATTTATTACAGTCGTCTGCGTTATCTATACGATGATCGGCTGGGGGATCCTGAAACTGATTCCGGAATCTTTTATCCGGATCTTCAACAGTGATCAGGAACTTCTGGAAAAAGGCGTTCCTGCCCTTCATATTTATTTTTTTGGATTTTGTTTTATGGCTTTGCAGTTTACAGGCCAGAGCGTGTTCGTAGCACTTGGCAAGGCAAAAAGAGCTACATTTTTTTCACTGTTCCGAAAAGTGATCATTGTAGTCCCGCTGACTGTTTTACTGCCATATGTAAATGGACTGGGGACAGATGGTGTGTTCTGGGCAGAACCAGTATCCAATCTGGTAGGCGGCTGTGCCTGCTTTTTCACCATGCTGGCTACGGTACTGCCGGAACTGAATGGAAAATCAAAGCCTGGAAAAAATGATCAGAATATTTAGCTCTCAAAAAGATTGAAATATAAAACAGCAAAACATATGAGACAGAAAAGGAGACATCAGTTATGTGTACAGCAGCAACTTACAAAACAAAAGATTTTTATTTTGGAAGAACACTGGACTATGAATTTTCTTATGGCGATGAGATCACCGTCGCACCCCGGAATTATGTATTTAAGCTTCGCCATATGGGAACACTTTCCAGTCATTATGCTATTATCGGCATGGCTCATGTGGCAGGAGATTATCCACTTTATTATGATGGGATCAATGAAAAAGGCCTTGGAATGGCAGGGTTGAATTTCGTGGGAAATGCAGCATATAACGAAGTGAAAGAAGGAAAAGAGAACATAGCCCAGTTTGAATTTATTCCCTGGATCCTTGGAAAATGTGCCACAGTGAAAGAAGCCAGAGCACTTCTTGCCAATATCAATCTTGTAAAAACTCCATTCAGTGAAATGCTTCCTTGCGCACAGCTTCATTGGATCATTGCAGATAGAAATGAAGCGATCACTGTGGAATCCATGGCAGACGGACTTCATATCTGGGATAATCCGGCAGGGGTTCTTACGAACAATCCACCTTTTGAACAGCAGATGTTTATGTTGAACAATTATATGCATCTTTCCCCAAAGCAGCCTGAAAATCATTTTTCTGACCAGCTGCGGCTGAAAGCGTACAGTCGCGGTATGGGAGCACTGGGGCTGCCGGGAGACCTTTCCTCAGCGTCCAGATTTGCAAGAGTTGCCTTTGTGCGGGATCATTCTTTTTCCGGAGATACAGAAGTAGAGAGCGTCAGCCAGTTTTTCCATATTCTGGGGTCAGTAGACCAGCAGAGAGGCTGTTGTGAGGTAGAACCAGGAAAATATGAGATCACTCTTTATACTTCCTGCTGCAATGGGGATAAGGGAATCTATTATTACACAACCTATGAGAATCACCAGATCTCAGCAGTAGATATGAATCATGAAGATCTGGACGGAAGCACACTTGTGAAATACCCAGTCCTCCAGGGCGAAAAGATCTGTATGCAAAACTAAGCCTGCGAAGCAGGCGATACTTCTTGTGCGTAGCGCAAGAAGGCAAAAGCAGAAATCTGTACAAAAGCAAACTTGGCAGTTTCCGCATTGCAGGGAATTTTTCTGTGTGCTAAAATAGTCAGGATGGCTTTGCTGGACAGAGAATGCAGAGCAGTGATAAAACACGAGGGGAATGGGATATCCCCGGAAGTGAAAATACAGGAAAAGGAAAGCAGGAGGAGAAAAAAATGGCTTTATTTCAGGCGTTTCGGGCAGTGAGACCTGCGCCAGAGAAGGCAGCGCAGGTGGCAGCACTTCCCTACGATGTAGTGAGCAGGGAGGAGGCCAGGGAGATCGGGGAAAATAATCCGGAATCTTTTCTTCATGTGGACAGAGCAGAGATGGATCTTGATCCGTCCACAGACCTTTATGATCCGAAGGTTTATCAGAAAGCAAAAGAGAATCTGGACAGATTTCAGGAAGAAGGAATACTCATTCAGGATGAGAAGCCGAACTATTATTTATATGAACTGATCCGTAAGGGAAAATCCCAGACAGGAATCGTGGGAGTCAGCTCTATTGATGATTATATAAACGGTGTGATCAAAAAGCATGAGCTTACAAGAGAAGATAAAGAGCAGGACAGGATCCATCATGTAGATGTCTGTGACGCAAACACAGGACCTATTTTTCTGGCATGCCGCTATCCGTCAGAACTTCTTTCACTGATGGAAAACTGGAAAATGGAACATGCACCTGTATATGATTTTACATCTGAAGATGAGATCACCCACAGAGTCTGGATCGTAGATGAAGAAACGAAGATCCGGAAAATCCGGGAATTATTTGGAGAAATTCCATCTGTTTATATTGCAGATGGCCATCACAGAGCAGCATCCGCTGTAAAAGTAGGCCTGAAAAGACGTGCAGAGCACCCGGCTTACACAGGAAAAGAAGAATTCAACTTTTTTCTGTCTGTAGTATTTCCTTATGATCAGCTGACGATCCTTCCGTATCACAGGATCGTGAAAGATCTGAAAGGAATGACTCCGAAAGCATTTATCGGAAGCATGAAATTTAATTTTGAGCTGATGGCCATGCCGGGATTTCCATGTAAGCCTGTTGAAAAACACTGTTTTGGACTGTATGTAGATGGGGAATGGTTCCATCTTAAGGCATACCCGGATATTTATGCAAAGAAGGATAATGTAGGACAACTTGATGTGTCGATCCTTCAGGATAAAGTACTTGGCCCTGTCCTTGGGATCGAAGATCCGCGTACAGATGAGCGCATCTGCTTTATGGGAGGCAATCATCGTCTGAAAGATCTGGCAGCAGCGGCAGGTGAAACAGGCGGAGCAGCTTTTGCCATGTATCCAACTTCCATGGAGGAACTGATGTCCATTGCAGATGAGGGCAAACTGATGCCGCCGAAAAGTACATGGTTTGAGCCGAAACTCAGAAGCGGTCTTTTCATTCATAAGCTTTCAGAGTAAGTTTTATAAAAATTTCATAAATCAGTCAGGAAAATCTTAGAAAAATACTACAGATTGCTCACATTTATTTTGTATAATATAGACCATGGTGAGCAAATGAGAAAGAGGGGTTTTCATGACAAACGAACAATATTATGATTGTATCCAGCCATACCAGAATGCCTGCCAGATCATGCGGGCCAAGCTTGAGGTGCTCAACGGAAGTTTATATCAGAAATCTTCCGTATCTCCGATCCACAATATCCAGGAGAGGATCAAGGCCAAGAAGAGTATTGAGAAGAAGCTGGAAAAGCTGGGACATTCAGACAGTGTACAGAACGCCAAGGATTATCTCCGGGATATTGCCGGGATCCGTGTGATCTGCTATTTTATAGATGATATTTATAACCTTGTAAACGCACTGAAAAGACAGAGCGAGCTGATCTTTATCAGGGAAAAAGATTACATTAAGAATCCCAAGCCCAACGGATACCGGAGTTTTCATGTGATTATAGCTGTTCCGGTATATTATCTGGATACCATGGAATATTTTCCCGTAGAGATTCAGCTTCGTACTATGACCATGGATCTCTGGGCCAGTATGGAGCACAGAGTCTGTTATAAAAAACTTCCGGAACACAGGGAAGAACTGTCAGATGCCTTTTGCCAGTATGCGGATATTCTCAGGAAGATCGAGGAGCAGTTTGAGGCATATAATGAAACAGGAATGCTGGAGGAGATCATACCTTCTGAAGTAGTTGATTCTCCGGTGGAGGAGAGAAAATGGAAATAGAAGAGGAATTTATAGCAGGTTTCTGCCGGACAATGAATAACGGAGAAACCGTATGCTGCGAATATACAGTGCAGGAAGATGGAAACAGGGAGCTTACTTTTATGGACTGTGCCCATGAAAGATGTGTAAATACAGGAGCCTGTGAGATATTCAAACAGGCTCATGAACTGAAGAAAAAATGAACGAGGAGAAAACGCCATGAAACACACAGTAGATGCTATGGGAAAACAGTGCCCGGTTCCTGTAGTTATGACAAAGAAGGTACTGGATCAGGCAGAGCAGGGAGATGAAATCCAGATCCTGGTAGATAATGAGACTGCAGTAAACAATTTAAGCAGACTTGCAGGAAGTACAGGATGCAGTTTTGTATCAAAGAAAACAGCGGATGGTTATGAGATCTGTATGGTAGTAAAATCTGATAAACAGGCAAGAAGTGAGGCAGAGCCTGAGATTGTCTGCACACCGGCATCGCCGCAGGGAGACTATACAGTATGTTTTACTTCTGATAAAATGGGTGATGGTGATCCGGAACTTGGCGAGATCCTGATCAAAGGTTTTGTTTATGCTCTGACACAGCTTGAGACACCGCCGGCTGTAATACTGTTTTATAATGGCGGTGCCAGGCTTACTGCGAAAGATTCTCCATGTATCGAAGACCTTCGTACACTGCAGGAGCAGGGAACAGAGATCCTTACATGCGGAACCTGCGTAAACTTTTATGATCTGGGTGAACCGGTGGTAGGAACTGTTACCAATATGTATACCATTGCCGAGAAACTTACCAATGCATCCAAAGTGATCCGTCCGTAAATAAAAACCGGTTCTACAAGGAATCCTGTAAATGCATAAAGGAAGTCAGAGTGGTTATCTGACCAAAGTAGATAAGTCCCCACTTAACTGTTGCAATTGCAAGAAGCAATAATCAGTTAGGCGGGGACTTAGCTGTATGAGAAGCAGAATACATATCATCTGGCGCCACAGCATTGTATCTATGCTATGGTGCTGGTTTTACAGATCAATAGCAATAGTCTGCTCTTCAATATGATGACGTTTGGCATATCCGGTAAGCATCAGTGTCAGCGCACCGTCACCGGTAACGTTGCAAGCAGTTCCGAAGCTGTCCTGCAGAGCAAAGATAGTCAGCATTAAAGCTGTACCGGAACTGTCAAATTTCAGGATACCTGTGATAATGCCAAGAGAAGCCATAACCGTTCCTCCGGGAACGCCAGGAGCACCAATGGCAAAAATACCAAGGAGCAGACAGAAAAGAACCATAGTTCCCATTGCAGGAACAGAACCGTACAGGATCTTGGAAACCGCCATACAGAAGAAAACTTCTGTCAGCACAGAGCCACAGAGATGGATGTTGGCAAAAAGAGGGATACCGAAGTTCACCAGATCTTTTCTGAGAGGCTTTGCTTTGGATGCGCACCGGAGAGCTACGGGCAGGGTAGCTGCTGAGGACATGGTTCCTACTGCTGTAAGATAAGCAGGAACATAATGTCGGAGGACTTCCAGCGGATTTTCATGGGAATAGATTCCTGCAAGGATATATAAAAATGCCATCCAGATAAAATGTCCTATCAGTACCAAAACAATAATCTTCAGAAAAACAGGAAGTTGTCTGGTAATAGTTCCTTCATAAGACAGTCCGCAGAATGTGGAACCGATAAACAAAGGAAGCACAGGAATGATGATCCTTGCCACAAGGGAAAGGACGATCTTCTGGAATTCATCCAGAATTCCAGTGATCAGTCGGGCCTGTGTCCAGGCAGCAGCCAGACCGGTCATTACGGAAAAAACAAGGGCACTCATAACAGACATGATCTGCGGGATCTCCAGCTCAAAGATCACTTCCGGCAGCTGTTTCAGGCCAGCTGTATAGGAATGAATAGAAAGATGCGGGATAATAAAAAATCCGGATGCAGTGGAAAAAAAGGCTGCGCCGACAGAAGAACCATATGCCAGAACAACAGCAACTCCAAGCATAACGGAAGCATTTTTTCCAAGCTTTGTGATTGACGGTGCGATAAAACCAAGAATGATCAGCGGCACGCAGAACGTGATGATCTGACCAAGGATATATTTGACAGTGACAACAATATTAAGAACTGCCATGGAAATTCCATTTGTGCTGTACTGATTCAGGATCAGACCGGCAATGATGCCCAGAAATACAGCAATCAGAAGTTTAAATGGCAGGCTTTTGAAAAAAGATGTTTTTTTCATTGGAAAACCCCCTCTGATGGTATAAAATAAAGCCAAAACCAATTATATGATTTTTTTATAAAAAGCACAAGGAGAGATTTGACATGATTTATCTGGATAATGCCTCCACAAGCTTTCACAAACCGGAATGTGTGTTCGAGGCTGTGCTTAAGGCCATGCATCAGGCTGGAAACAGCGGAAGAGGAAGCAGCGGGGAAGCTATGGAAGCATCACGCCTTATTTTTGATACAAGATGCAGGATCGCCAGGATGTTTGAAGCGGATGGACCGGAATGTGTGGCTTTTACCGGCAATGCCACGGAAGCATTGAATACAGCGTTGTTCGGGATCATACACCCGGAGCGGGAGAACATTCATGCCATTGCAACAGAAATGGATCACAACAGTGTGCTCCGTCCACTTTATGCACTGGAAAAAAAGGGCATGAAACTGACTATTCTTCCGGCCGACAGGAAGGGAAGGATTTCTCTTACGGATCTGGAAACAGCCATCCGTCCGGAAACAAAAGTGATCGTATGCACACATGCATCCAATCTTACAGGAAACAGGAATGATATCCATGCCATTGGTGAGATCGCGAAGCGGCACAAGCTGCTTTTTATTGTAGATGCTGCGCAGACAGCAGGAGTTTTTCCGATTTCCATGAAAAGAGATCAGATCGATATCTTATGTTTTTCCGGACATAAAGGGCTGATGGGGCCTCAGGGAACAGGTGTGATCTGCGTACGCCCGGGTGTGAGGGTGGAACCTTTGAAAGTAGGTGGAAGCGGAATTTTGACTTTTCAGAAAGAACATCCGTCAGATATGCCGGAAACACTTGAGGCAGGTACATTAAACAGTCACGGGATCGCAGGTCTTCGGGCAGCACTGGGCTGGATCGAAGAAACAGGAACTGACCGGATCAGGCAGAGAGAACAAATGCTGATGCAGCAGTTTTATGATCAGGTAAAAGATATTTCAGGGGTGACGGTGTACGGAGATTTTTCACAGAAAGACCGTTCTCCAGTCGTAACGCTTAATATCGAGGATATGGGATCTTCTGAAGTGAGTATGATCCTTGATGAAGATTACGGTATCAGCACAAGATCCGGCGGTCATTGCGCGCCATTGATGCACCGGGCTCTTGGAACGGAGAAAACAGGAGCTGTGAGGTTCAGCTTTTCCTATTTTAATACAGAAGAAGAGGTGGATGAAGCTGCCAGAGCAGTGAAAGAGATTGCGGAAGAAACAAGATTGCCGAAAAGAGAGGACGTAAAAGATGTATCAGAAGATTTATGATATTGTAGAAAAAAAAGGCCATGTAAAAACAGGAATCCTTTTGAATGGAGAGAATGCAGGCCTTAAATATCTTGCAGAGGAAGATTACTTTGAATGTTCCGGCACTTCCGAAAATGCGTTGCTGCAAAATGAAAAAACAATATTGAAAAATGCAGTATCTCAGGCAGCAGGAACAGGAGTTATGAAAGCAGGAGAACAGGAGATTTTTGTGGAAACCTATGAAAAAAATCCCCGTCTGATCATCCTCGGCGGAGGTCATGTATCCCAGCCGGTTGCAGAGATCGGACGGCTTCTTGGATTTCATATAACTGTGATGGATGACAGGGCAGATCCTGAAGCGGCCTTTTGCCTATTTCGGAATGATCGGAAGCAAGACAAAAGTGAGGATCACCCGGGAAAAGCTTCTGGCAGAAGGCTTCACCCAGGAGCAGCTGGATCAGATTCATGCACCGATCGGCCTGCCTATCGGAGGACAGATGCCGGCTGAGATCGCCGTCAGTATTATGGCAGAGATCGTTCAGGAAAAAAACAGACATTTCCGAACTTACTGCGATGAGGATGTAGAGGCAGCCATACGCTGCGCTGTTCCGGGAACGATGGTTACGATCATTGAGAAAAAAGGGTCGTCCCCAAGAGGTACAGGAAGCAAGATGTTTGTATTCCGTGATGGCAGGACCGTCGGAAGTATCGGAGGTGGAAAAGTTGAGTTTGAAGCTGGTAAGTATGCAGTAAATGTCAAAGAAGTGGAAACACATATCTACGAACTTGGCCAGGGTATTGGAGAACTGGGAATGATCTGCGGAGGTACGGTAAGAGTATTGTTTGAACCAGTAAATCCCGAGCAGGAATAGCAGAAAGAGATATGTCCATGTACAGTTCCGCATCTTTGAAATACACAGGAAATGTATTGAACAGCAAAGCAGGAAACGACTTGCATAATATGCCATAATCATGTATATTTAGGGATAAGGTTATTGGACGAATTGCCGGATATTGGTTTTTTGTGCCGGCGTATAAGGAGGAACCATAGACAATGAAGAAAAAATGTATTTTAGCTTTGGTATTAGGTGCAGCTTTTATGGCACAGGGATGTGGGTATACAGAAGGAACAGATGCAGTAGTAACAGTTGTAGATGCAACACCTACACCAGAGCCTACAGAAGCACCGGAACCAACTGCAACACCCGAGCCACAGGCTGATGCTGCCACAGAATCAGCAGCTGCAGATTCAACAGCAGCAACAGAGCAGACACCAAGCGGCATCACGGTGGAAGTGAAAGAAGAGACCTATTATGCTGTAGAGGGCGTGAATTTACGTTCTGATGCCAGTGCGGATGCGGAATTTGTTGCAGGAGTACTTTCCGGAGATGCCCTTAAGTGCACAGGTGTATGTGCCAACGGTTGGATCCGTGTGGATTATAATGGCCAGACCTGTTATGCATCCGGCGATTATGTGAGTACAACGCCTCCTGTAGGAGCCACGGCTGCAACCACAACTGCAGATGCAGCAGCTGCTGATACGGGAGCAGATGCTGCTCAGGCACAGTAATGCTTAATTAAAACAATAAAGAACCCTGTTATCCGCAGTTTAATTTAAAAATGCTGCAGGATACAGGGTTCTATTGTTATGTTCAGTGTTAGATGAAATTCGTTTTATTCCGGATATACAAGGCGGTCTGGTTTGATATCATAGAGAACTTCATCCAGAAATTTTTTGGCCAGATATTTAGCCATACCCAGATTCATGTCCAGATAGTTGCCACAGTCTTTCGCAGAAGCACCCGGAATCTCTCCCTCAAAATCACGGATAAATTCAAACATTTCGATCATAAGGGGAACAATGTCTCTGGACTCATAATCGCCGTTGAGGAGAAGATAGTTGCCTGTACGGCATCCCATAGGGCCCCAGTAGATAACTTTTGGTCCGAATTCTTTATGGTTTCGGAGAAAAGTAGCGGCAAGATGCTCCATGGCATGGAGTTCTGCTGTATTCATAACAGGCTCTTCATTGGGGGAGGTCATGCGGATATCAAAAGTTGTGATGACCTGATCACCTACCGGATCTTTACGTGAAACATAGACACCTGGCTGAAGCTTAATGTGGTCTATGGTAAAACTTGTAATTTTTTCCATTTGGATTCCTCGCTTTCTGATATAACCGGAGTTGGAAGTATTATATAGCTCCATGGATTATTTTAGCAGAGAAGTGAGGGAGATACAAGATAAAACAAGAACGCTTCTGCAAAGTTGACTTTGTGAAAAGATAATGTTAAACTGAGGAAAGCTTACAGGGGGAGAGTTAAAAAACTCATCTGAAAAAACATGGAAGGAATGCTTTTTCAGGATCTGATAAGGAGGACTATGATAATGAAACGCAAGGTTTTATCCGTATTATTTGCTACAGTTCTGACTGCAGGAATGCTGGCAGGATGCGGAAGTACAGAGAATTCATCAGATAAATCATCGGATCAGAAAGAAGAGAAGTCGGATGAGGATACATCAGAGGGTCAGAAAGGTCTGGAAGATGCGCCAGGTTCTGATGTGGCATCTGAGGAAGATGCAAAAGAAGCTGGATTTACAGATTCAGTACAGGACGACAGTGAAGACAGTCAGGACTTTTCCAGCGATTTCTCTGATGGTTCCGAGGATGCAGCCATGGCAGGAACCACTGTGATCGATACCAGCAGTCAGCTTACAGGAACACATCATGCGGAAATCAAGGTGAAGGATTACGGAGAGATCGATGTGGAACTGGATGCAGATACAGCCCCGATCACAGTTACCAATTTTGTGAAACTGATACAGGATAATTTTTATGACGGACTGACTTTCCACCGTATTATCGATGGGTTTATGATCCAGGGCGGTGATCCGAATGGTGACGGAACAGGCGGAGCCAACGAGGATATCAAGGGAGAGTTTACCAATAATGGTGTAAAGAATGATATTTCCCATGTTCGTGGAACTATTTCCATGGCCCGTGGCTCAGATCCAGACAGTGCAAGTTCACAGTTTTTTATCGTGCAGTCTGATTCAACATATCTGGATGGAGATTATGCAGCATTTGGGCATGTAACTTCAGGAATGGATGTTGTGGATAGGATCAGCAAGGATGCAAAACCGACAGACAGCAACGGAAGTATAGCAGATGATCAGCAGCCGGTGATCGAAAGTATCCGCATGGTTGACTGACAGGAGGAAGAAGGATGCTGAAAGGGAAAACAGTGCTTCTTGGAATCACAGGAAGTATCGCTGCATACAAAATCGCATATCTGGCCAGCGCACTTCAGAAGCTTCATGCAGATGTCCATGTGCTGATGACAGAGAATGCCACGAATTTTATCAATCCGATCACTTTTGAAACACTTACCGGCAATAAATGTCTGGTAGATACGTTTGACCGGAATTTTCAGTTTCAGGTAGAGCATGTTTCCATTGCGAAGAAAGCAGATGTTGTGATGATCGCACCTGCAAGTGCCAATGTAATTGGAAAGATCGCCAATGGCCTTGCTGATGATATGCTTACAACAACTGTTATGGCATGCAGATGCCGGAAGATTTTTGCACCGGCTATGAACACTGCCATGTACGAAAACCCCATTGTGCAGGATAACATTAAGAAGCTGCAGCATTACGGATATGAGGTGATCACACCGGCCAGCGGATATCTTGCCTGTGGAGATACAGGTGCAGGTAAGATGCCGGAGCCGGAGACACTGCTGGAATATATTCTGAGGGAAGTAGCCTTTGAGAAAGATCTTTCCGGCAAAAAAATTCTCGTCACAGCAGGTCCTACGCAGGAGGCTATTGATCCTGTCCGGTGCCTGACAAACCATTCCTCCGGAAAAATGGGCTATGCTATCGCAAAGATGGCGATGCTTCGCGGTGCGGAGGTCACGCTGGTAAGTGGACCTACTGCAATTGAGCCACCGCTTTTTGTGAAAGTAGTTCCTGTGACATCAGCCAGGGATATGTTTGAAGCAGTGACAGGAGTAAGTGACCAGCAGGATATTATCATCAAGGCTGCGGCAGTGGCTGATTACCGCCCGAAGCAGGTCAGCGAGGATAAAGTTAAGAAAAAAGATGATCAGGTTTCCATAGAACTTGAGAGGACAGATGATATTTTGAAATATCTTGGCCAGCATAAGAAGAACGGCCAGTTCCTCTGCGGATTTTCCATGGAAACGAAAGATATGATCGGTAATTCCAGAGCTAAACTTGAGAAAAAGAACCTGGATATGGTGGCAGCCAACAACTTGAAAGTAGAAGGCGCAGGATTCCAGGGCGATACCAATGTTCTGACTCTGATTACACAGGATGAGGAAGTGTCACTCCCGCTTATGAGCAAGGAGGATGCAGCGTTGAAGATCCTGGATAAGATTATCTCACTTATGAAATAAGCGGGATCGCAGCATGGAAATGACCGGATCATTTAAAAATATCCGGTCTGCATTTAAGTAAAACGGATAAAAAATATCCGTTTTCCATCACCGTATTGTATCCGTAAGAAAATTTCAGTATATGTGTTGTATTACTGAAGTTTCTTTTCGAGACGGAACGGTAACAAGGAGGAAGTAAAAATGAAAAGTAACAGATTTACAACAGCACAGCTTACTTTACTTGGCCTGATGGCGGCAATTCTTCTGCTGATGGCTTACACACCGCTTGGTTATTTGAACATTGGACCGCTGGCGATTTCTTTTAATGTGATCCCGGTAGCGATCAGTGCAGTGGTTCTCGGGCCTGTCGGCGGAGCAGTGGCAGGTGCGATCTTCGGTCTCACCAGTTTCCTGCAGTGTATTGGCGTAGGCGGTTCCAGTGCCATGGGAGTTGTATTATTCGGTATCAATCCGGTGTTCGCTTTTGTCCAGCGTTTTGTACCACGTCTTCTGGATGGTATCTGCCTTGGATTTATTTTTAAAGGCATGCGTAAAGTCAGCAATACATATGTGGCCTGCGCAGTGACAGGATTCTTTTCGGCGTTTCTGAACACACTGTTCTTTATGACTGCGCTTGTGGGACTGTTTGGAAATACTGATTATGTTAAAAATCTGATGGGTGGTCATAACATTATCATCGGCTGCTGCCTGATGGTAGGAATCAATGCTGTCTGTGAAATGATCTCTTCTACAGTGATCACCGGCGCAGTAGGAGCAGCACTTTCCAAGGCCCACCTGATTCCGGCATCACAGCTTGGCCGGAAAAAAGCATGATTATTTTGAAAAAGACGGGAAAAGAAAATTATGATTTTAGCAATTGATATTGGAAACACAAATATTGTTGTCGGATGTATTGATGATAAGAAGACATATTTCATTGAGAGGCTTTCCACTGTGCGTACCAAGACAGAGCTGGAATATGCTGTGGATCTGAAAACGGTATTAGACATTTACCATATTAAGAAAACGGATATTGAGGGATGTATTATCTCATCTGTTGTTCCACAGATCACCAATATTGCAAAACTGGCAGCGGAAAAAATTCTGAAAAAAGAAGTCATGGTTCTTGGGCCTGGAGTTAAAACCGGCTTAAATATCATGATGGATAATCCGGGGCAGCTTGGTGCAGATCTTGTAGCCAATGCAGTGGCAGGATTAAATGAATATCCGGTTCCGTTTATTGTGATCGATATGGGAACAGCTACTACAGTATCTGTTGTCAACAATAAGAAACAGTATATTGGCGGTATGATCATGCCGGGAATTGGAATTTCCCTGGACGCACTGACAGCGAGAGCCTCACAGCTTAGCGGCATCAGTATAGATGCTCCGAAACATGTGCTTGGCAAGAACACTGTCGAGTGTATGAAGAGCGGCGTGCTTTACAGCAATGCGGCAGCCATCGACGGAATTATCGACCGTGTGGAAGAAGAGCTTGGTGAGAAAACAACAGTTATTGCGACAGGCGGACTGGCGAAAAAGATCGTTTCCCATTGTAAGAAAGAAGTTATCCTGGACGAGGATCTTCTGCTTAAGGGACTTCTTGTGATCTACGAGAAAAACAAATAAAGAAAAATGAGAAATCAGCTGTCTCGGATTCGGAAGATGTTTTCAAAGAGACAGGATATAGCTGTGGGCTGTTATCCTGTTTAGTGAAAACTCCTGGATCAGGACAGCTGTTTTTAGGTCATAATGGATTGCCTGTAACTTGTGACAGCTTTTTTTCAGTAGTGAAAATGAAATGCATTCAGGAAATCTTCCGGTACAGGTGCCAGAAAACGCATAGGTTTCCCGGTTATGGGATGGGTAAATTCCAGCTGAAAGGAGTGAAGAGCCTGCCGGCTGATCCTGTCAAAACCCGGATGGTAGAGAAAATCTCCGGGAAGAGGGCATCCGATATATTTCATATGGACACGGATCTGATGCGTTCGTCCGGTATCCAGATGAAGTTCCACAAGGGAATATCCATTATTGACATCCAACCGTTCATAATGGGTGACAGCGGTTTCTCCATGCTCAAAATTTACTTCTCTGGTAATTACGGAATCATCCATTCTGGCGATCGGTGCGGAAATAGTACCTTTTTTAGGAGGAATCCCGTCTGTGAGCGCAAGATAAGTGCGCCGGATCTGGCGCTGTTTCATCTGTGCTGAGAGCAGGGCACCGCTGAGAGGATTTTTTGCCAGTACAAGAACTCCTGTGGTGTCGCGGTCCAGGCGGTTGATGCAGCGGTAAACAAAAGTTTTCCCCTGCTGTTTATAATACCAGGCAACTCCGTTTGCCAGAGTGTTCTCATAATTTCCGGCAGAAGGGTGAACAGGCATATCTGCCGGTTTGTTAAGAACCAGGATATCCTCATCTTCGTACAGGATATCCAGAGGGATTTTTACCGGAATAATAGATTCTTCCGGCCCGACCTCTTCCGGGACAAGAATCTTAAGAACATCCTGCTCTTTTAAAATCGTTCGTCCAAAAGCCGGAAGTCCGTTAAGGAGAATGGCATGTTCTGCCCGCTTCATAGTTGTTAATATATGTTTGGAAAAGCAGTTTTTTCTAAGAAATGCAAGGATCGTGAGACCTGAATCCTGGGCTTTGACGGTATAGTGAATGATTCTTTGCATATAAAAAAGTTCCTTTTCTGAGATTGATGAAAGTTTTTGCAGTTTACAGTATATCATCAGAAAAATATTTTTTCTACTGTATGCAGATGTAACATTTTTCCGATATAGCTGTTATATAAGTGAAGACAGGAGAAAGGGGAGAAATATGGAACAGAAACTGCTGACATTAGTTTATGAAAAATACCATAGAGAATTATATCTGTACATATATTCTCTTAGCAGAAATCATCATATAGCCGAAGATCTTACTCAGGAAACCTTTTTAAAAGCATTGCTGTCACTTCCGGAAGAACATGGAAATATCCGGGCCTGGCTTTATATGGTAGCCAGAAATCTTTTTTTTAATTACAGGGAAAAAGCCTCCAGGAATGTTTCTCTTGAAGAAGAAATGAAAAGGTCAGATGAGGAAAAAGATCTCCTTGCCAATATGATTGAAAATGAACGGAAACTGCAGCTTTATCAGGCTCTGAAAAAATTGGATATGAAAAAAAGAGAGATCCTTTTGCTGCAGTATTTTGGAGATCTTTCACAGAAAGAGATAGCGGCAGTTCTTCATATAACACCGGAAAATGTCCGCGTGCTGGCATACAGAGCAAAAAAGGAACTGAAAAAATATATGGAGCAGCAAGGAGGGTGAACATTATGACATACCGGGAACTTTTGAAATTATATAAAGAAGGTCAGCTGGATGAAGAAACGAAAAAAAAGATAGCAGCAGATATTGAACGTCAGGATGCGATCAGTGAGTATCTTTACGAAGAAGGAGAGATTCCAGGCCTGGAAGATCTGGAACCGGAGAAAACGGATGTTTTTTCGGGAACAGATAAAGAACAGAAAATAGAAAACGAACGTTTTATAAAAGAAATACGAAAAGCAGTGCGCAGAGCTCTTCTGAAAACAGGAATAGCGGTTGGCTGTGTTATCCTTGCTGTTATCCTGGGAGCGGTTTTCATATTTCCGAAAGTGGTTTCAGCATTATTTTATGATCCAAATGAAGTTGTCGGGGAGAATTCGGAAAATACAGATATTAAAACTACCAGAATGAGCCTGGATCTTTCTGTATATTCAGAATTGTTTCTTGCGGGAAACAGGAGAGATCAGGTGAATGCTGTTGACAGGGGGTACGGTGTGTATGATATTACAATTCCGCAAACAGTAAGCAGAAATGGGAAGTTTACGTCTGTCAGCGGTAAACTTGTCCGGGGAAAACTTACGTTATATGATAATAATGTGCTTAAGGTTCCTGGCTGGCGTTTTTATCTTCCGGGAGATGAAGAAGCCTGGGAGGCGTGGGAAGTTAATTCTGACGGAACTGAGACGAAGATAGATGGGAAAGAACGGAAAAAAGATAGCATCCGGGCATCTAAAGAGGAGATCGAACAGTACAGTGATACGGACTGGTATACAGCATATGTATCGCTTGATAAACTTACAGATTATAAAGAATTCATCCAATGGGCAGAAGCCTTTTCGAAGAAGGAAAATATGGATCTGGGAGATCTCTGGTGTGCAGTATATACGGACACATATACGAATGTAAACACAGGTTTTGTTCCGGAGCCATCGGGTTCCAGCATGAACTGGGACAGAGAGAAGTACCCGTATCTTTCGCTTCTGGATGATCATGATCCTTATGAAATGATTGATGAAACGGATGAAAAGGTCATGGAGACACATTATATAAGTCTTTTGTCTTATCTTGCAGATCATAGTGACATTATAAAAATGATAGATGTAACAGAAGATTTTGCTGATGGATGTCAGAATATGATCACTTATGTAAAAAAGAACGGATTAAAAATACAAGGTTTTGCTGCAAGTGTACAAAAAGAAACACTTTTGGAATTGTATGAAGAGGATCTGGTAGATTATATTGATACACAGCCGCAGAGTTGAATGTGTGTCAGCTGCTTTTGCACCGCAGGGATGAGAGATCTCTGCGGTGTTTTGTACAGCTTTATGCAGAAAATCACCACAATTCAAGAAAAACACATAAAATATATTGGAAAAAATGAAAGAAAAGGGTATAATGTCTAAGAAAGTGTGACTAATAAATTACAGATAGATTTTTGTAAAATTTAAGAATAATCCAGGAGATGAAAACATGGAACAGCAGCATATGTTTACAAACCGGATGATCCGTAATCTTCTGGTTCCGGTAGTGCTGGAACAGATTTTGAATTCGATAATGGGAACCGCAGATACCATGATGGTAAGCAATGTGGGATCTGCGGCTCTTTCTGCGGTTTCCCTTGTGGATTCCATCAATATACTTCTGATCCAGGCTTTTTCTGCGCTGGCAGCAGGAGGAGCTATTGTATGTGCACAGTATATCGGACAGAAGAATTATGAAAAAGCGAACATGTCAGCAAGACAGGTATTGTTTATCATTACAGCAATTTCAGTAGCTGTGTCTGCAGTTTGTCTGATTTTCCAGAAACCTCTTCTGAGACTGATATTCGGTGCAGTAGAAGCAGACGTCATGCATGCTTCTGAGACGTATTTCTTTTATACGGCATTGTCATTTCCGTTTATAGCTTCCTATGATGCAGCAGCATCTGTTTTCCGTGCTCAGGAGAATACAAAAGGACCGATGATCATATCTATGATCTCCAATATAATGAACATTGGCGGAAATGCGATACTGATCTGGGTATTTCATCTCGGAGTTGCAGGTGCGGCAATCTCAACACTGGTTTCCCGAATCTTTTGTGCTGTGGCAGTTTTGTATCAGCTCCGAAAAGACAGGCAGCCGATTGTTGTGCGGGATTATCTGAAGATCCGTCCGGACTGGTCTATGATCGGAAGAATCCTTGGACTTGGAATTCCGTCAGGAATCGAGAATAGTATGTTCCAGCTTGGAAAACTTGCGATCCAGTCAACAGTTTCCACACTGGGAACGGCGGCGATTGCTGCACAGGCTATGACAAATATCCTTGAGAACCTCAATGGAATTGCAGCGATCGGTGTAGGCGTAGGACTTATGACCATTGTTGGCCAGTGTCTCGGCGCCGGGCGAAAAGATGAAGCTGTCTATTACATAAAAAAACTCTGCTTGATCGCGGAGATCGTTATTATTGTAAGCTGTCTCACTGTATACGCACTGGCAAGACCGGTAACAATCCTCGGCGGTATGGAAAAATCCAGTGCTGCCATGTGCATTCACATGATCACGTGGATCACCATTGTAAAACCACTGGTATGGACCATGGCCTTTGTACCGGGATATGGACTCCGGGCAGCAGGAGATGTGAAGTTTTCCATGATCACATCATGCTGTACCATGTGGGCGTGCAGGTTCTGTCTCTGCATATTCCTCATAAGAGTCTTAGGCTTCGGCCCAATGGGAGTATGGATCGGAATGTTCGCCGACTGGACAGTACGAGGAATCCTATTCACGTGGAGATTCCACAGCCGGCGGTGGCTGAAGCACAAGGTAATTTAAAAAATTGCCGTTATGATCCCAAAACCGAGAGGTATTTTACATTTTGGAAATGTAAAGAAAAACCGTAAGAGGGACCATCTCAGAGTTGCGAAGCCCGAAGGTCCCCCTTACAACCCCCTGCTTGGGCACGCCTGAATCTGCGTTATGGCAATGAAACGTTTTTGTAAGGGCGTACGTATTCAACGTTATTGGAAATGAAACGCTGAGCCGATTTATTGCAACGGACGAGAAAGCGGCCTGCGCAGCAGGCCTGTTCTCTGAAAATGGCCCTGGTGGAAAATAAAAGTTACCAGAAAAGTCAGCTGGTTGTTTTAACTGTTCACTGAGAATGGTTCTATTGGAAAATCAAGGGGAATGTTTATTTATTCGGAGAGGAATAGTAATAACAGGACAGCCTGCCACGCAGGCGCTTCCGTCCCTTATCATCAACCTGACACCAACCAGACAACATCGGCACAACGCTACACTCCCAATACCGCTGAATACATCATCCCTTCAAAATATCACACAGCCAACACCGTAGCTCAGCTGCGTGCCCAGAGGGGAGGAGCGCGAGGAGGGGAAACGGGCTTCGCAACTTTGAGTGCCTCCCCTCCTCGCAAACTTCCACAGCTTAAAAAGCAGAATTATATTACAAAAAGTAAAACACCCAATCAAAAAAATTTTCCTACAAAAAACTCATTAAAGAAAAAGGAGGTGCCAATGCAATATGACTGGTCTGGAAGATAAATACATTATAAAAAACAACAAACGCCTCCGCTATGGCTACACCACCGGTTCCTGCGCGGCAGGGGCAACCCGCGGCGCAGCCAGAATGCTACTCTCAGGGGAAGCTCTTTCAGAAGTAGAACTCCAAACCCCTAAGGGAATCACCCTGAATTTGCAGCTCCATGACATCACCAAAGGTGAAAATTACGTATCCTGTGCAGTCCAGAAAGACGCGGGGGATGATCCCGACACCACCAACGGCATTCTGGTCTATGCAAAAGTCGAAAAGATTTCCGCTGAAGCAGCGAAGAACATTATAGATAATCAAAATACAGATTCAAAAAAAGTAATCATTCATTCCAGCATCATCCTTGACGGTGGTGTCGGTGTAGGCCGGGTCACAAAACCTGGTTTATCCCAGAAGGTGGGCGAAGCTGCCATTAACCCGGTTCCGAAGGCAATGATCCTTCGTGAGGCAGAAGAAGCAGCACAGGAATACGATTACGAAGGGTACCTGAAGATCACAATTTCCGTACCGGAGGGAGAAGAAATCTCAAAGAAAACCTTCAACCCTCGTCTGGGAATTATGGGAGGTATTTCCATTCTTGGAACAAGCGGTATTGTGGAGCCAATGAGCGAGCGAGCCCTGATCGCCAGCATCCAGGTGGAAATGAAACAGCATTTCTGCCAGGGAGAAAATTACATTCTGGTGACACCGGGAAATTATGGGGCTGATTATCTCAGGGAACATATGACGATTCCTTTTGAGAATAATATCAAATGCAGCAATTATGTAGGAGAAACCATAGATATGGCAATAGATATGGGTGTAAAAGGAATCCTTTTTGTAGCCCATATCGGTAAATTTGTAAAAGTTGCAGCAGGGATCATGAATACGCATTCTCACTGCGCAGATGGCAGAATGGAAGTTCTCTGTGCAAGTGCCATACGGGCAGGTGGTACACTGGAATGTGCCCGGGAGATTCTGGAGGCAGGAACAACAGACGAAGCCCTGGCTGTTATTGACAGATATGGGATTCTGGAGGAAACGATGGCTATTGTGATGGAGAAGATACAGTTTTATCTGGATCATCGTTCTTATGAGCAGATCCTGCTTGGTGCAGTGGTATTCTCCAATGTATATGGACTGCTGGGGCAGACCCGGGATGCCAGGAAGCTGATGGGAGCGATTCAGGAGCAGGCAGATGCAAAGACTGACAAATTGTGAAAAATCGAATCAAGGAAGTTCCCTGCGGAGTTGCGAAAAGCAATAAGCAAGGTAGGAACTTGACTATAAAAAACAAACAACAGGAGGAAATAAAAAATGGCAGGTAAATTATACGGAATAGGCGTGGGACCAGGAGATCCGGAACTTCTTACTTTAAAAGCACTTCGTCTTGTAAAAGAGGCAGATGTAGTGGCTCTTCCGGGAAAAGTTCCGGAAGACACCGTAGCATTTAAGATTGTAGAAGGTGCATATCCGGAGCTTGGAAAAAAAGAACTTCTTGCGGTTCCGTTCCCGATGTCAAAAGATCCGGTAGTGCTGAAGAGCTATCATGATGAAGGAGCGGAAAAAGTTAAGGCAGTACTTGACCAGGGAAAAAATGTAGCATTTCTTACCCTTGGTGATCCGACTGTATATTCTACTTATCTTTACGTGCATCACAGACTTGTGGCACAGGGATATGAAACAGAAATCGTCTGTGGAATCACATCCTTCTGTGCAGTTTCCGCACGTCTGAACACAGGTCTTGTGGAGAAGGCTGAGCCTCTTCACGTAATCCCTGCATCTTACCAGATCGAGGATGCGCTGAAGCTTCCGGGAACCAAGGTACTTATGAAAGCCGGAAAGAAAATGAAAGATGTGAAAGCTGAGCTTCTTGCACAGGGCGCAGAAGCTATGATGATCGAGAACTGTGGCATGCCGGATGAGAAGATCTACAGAACTGTGGAAGAAATCCCGGAAGACGCAGGATATTATTCACTGATCATTATCAAAGAAAATAAAGAAAGGACTGAAGAATAGATTATGGTACATTTTGTAGGAGCAGGTCCGGGAGCATCGGATCTTATCACAGTAAGAGGAAAACAGTATTTAGAGGAAGCAGATGTGATCATTTATGCAGGATCTCTTGTTAATCCCAAGCTTCTGGAGTATTCCAAAGATGTCTGCACTATTCATAACAGTGCAAAAATGACTCTGGAGGAAGTGATCTCTGTTATGGAAAGAGCTGAGGCAGAAGGGAAGATGACTGTACGTCTCCATACAGGTGATCCATGTATCTACGGTGCGATCCGTGAGCAGATGGATATTCTGGATGAGAAAGGAATCCCTTATGATTCCTGCCCTGGAGTCAGTGCATTCTGCGGAGCAGCATCTGCACTGAACCTGGAGTACACACTTCCGGATATTTCCCAGAGCGTGATCATTACCAGAATGGAAGGAAGAACACCTGTACCTGCCAAAGAAAGCATTCAGTCTTTTGCAGCTCACAATGCAACAATGGTTATCTTCCTGAGCACAGGTATGCTGGAAGAGCTGAGCCGCAGACTTGTTGAGGGTGGATACCGTGAGGATACACCGGCAGCTATCGTTTACAAGGCAACCTGGCCGGATGAGAAGAAATTTATCTGTACAGTAGGAACTCTTGCGCAGACAGCAAAAGAGAACAACATCACAAAAACAGCACTGATGCTTGTTGGTGATGCAGTAAATGCAGCGCATTATGACAGATCCAAGCTTTATGATCCGGGATTTACAACAGAATTCCGTGAAGCTACGAAATAAGACATGAATATTGCGATTATTTGCTTCAGCATGACAGGACTGGAGACAGGGGAAAAACTTAAAAAAGCATTAACAGAAGAAGGAGAGCAGGTTACACTGGCAAAAAAGAGCCGCTACCTTCCGGACTCTATCGCTGTTTCCACCTCCCAGTGGGCAGGAGAACAGTTTCGGTCAGGGAAAGACGGCGTGATTTTTATCGGTGCCTGTGGGATCGCTGTTCGCAGCATTGCACCATACATTGTTGGGAAAAAAACAGACCCTGCAGTTCTTGTGATCGATGAGTGCGGGAATTTTGTGATCTCCCTTCTTTCAGGTCATCTGGGCGGAGCCAATGAGCTGGCACTTCGCTGTGCTGGATATCTTGAGGCAACGCCGGTCGTCACTACGGCGACAGATCTTCACAGCCGTTTTGCAGTAGATGTTTTTGCAAAAAAGAACGGCTGTGCCATCTTTCATATGGAAGCAGCTAAGGAAGCATCCGCAGCACTTCTCGCTGGAGAAAAGATTGGTTTTTACAGTGAATTTCCGTGGGAGGGAGAATTGCCGGAAGGACTGGTACTCTGTAACAGAGCTGGCAAGCCCCTGTGCAGGGAGTGTCTTGCTGTATCTTCTGGAGCAGACATTGCACCGCCGGAAACCGGCATCGCAGTAACCATCCACAGAAACTGTCTGCCGTTTCCAAACACAGTCCACGTAGTTCCGCCATCCGCAGTCTTAGGTATGGGCTGCCGCAGAGGAAAGGAAGCTGCTCCTGTCCGGGAAGCAGCGGAAGAATGTCTGAAAGAAGCAGATATATACAAAGAAGCTCTTTGTGCTATTGCAAGCATTGATCTGAAAAAAGAAGAACCAGGTATTCTGGCCTTATCAGAAGCCTGGAGTCTTCCATTTCAGACCTTTGCAGAGGAAGAGCTGAAAGCAGTAAAAGGAGAATTTACTCCGTCAAAATTTGTCGAAAAAATTACAGGTGTGGATAATGTCTGTGAGCGCAGTGCAGTGCTGGCAAGCGGACAGGGTACACTGATCAGAAAAAAAACAGGCCGGGACGGTGTAACCACCGCTCTTGCAGCCGGAAATCGGAGGATACATTTTGAGTAAAATTTATGTTGTGGGAATTGGCCCGGGTGCATATGACCAGATGACTGGCAGAGCGATCCGTGCATTAAATGAAAGTGATGTGATCATCGGCTACACAGTATATGTTGACCTTGTAAAGGAGTATTTTGCAGGAAAAGAATTCATGACAACACCGATGAAAAAAGAGGTAGACCGCTGTGTACTTGCTTTTGAGGAAGCAAAAAAAGGCAGGACAGTTTCCATGATCTGCAGCGGAGATGCAGGTGTCTACGGTATGGCCGGTCTGATGTATGAGGTTGGAGAAAACTATCCGGATGTAGAGCTTACCATTATCCCGGGAGTTACCGCAGCAACAGGCGGGGCAGCAGTTCTTGGCGCACCGCTGATCCACGATTTCTGTCTCATCAGCCTGAGTGACCTTCTTACCCCGTGGGAAAAGATCGAGACAAGACTTCTTGCTGCTGCACAGGCTGATTTTGTAGTGTGTCTTTACAATCCGTCCAGCAGAAAGCGTAAGGATTATCTTCAGAAAGCATGTGACCTGATGATGAAATATAAATCTCCTGATACAGTCTGCGGAACTGTTGCACAGATCGCAAGAGATGGCGAGACTGCACAGGTCATGACCTTAAAAGAACTTCGCGACACAGAAGTAGATATGTTTACCACTGTCTTTGTGGGAAATTCCCAGACAAAGAATATCGGTGGCAGGATGGTAACACCAAGGGGATATAAGAATGTATAAAGCCATTGTTTTTGCCGGCACAACAGAAGGCTACGCGATCTGCAATTTTCTTGCAGAGAACGGAGTTTCTGTTTATGCCTGTGCAGCTACGGAGTATGGAGGCTCCCTACTTAAGGAAAATGAGTTCCTTCATGTCAGTGCCGGAAGGCTGAAAACAGAAGATATGGAGGAACTTTTCCATAAGGCGGCTCCGGAGATCGTTCTGGATGCCACCCATCCGTATGCAGCGGAAGTAACAAAAAATATCCGGAAAGCCTGTGAAAATGCAGGGGTAAGATATCAGAGAGTTCTTCGTCCGGAGGGAGACAAAAGCAGTGAAGCTGTTTATGTGGAGAGTCCGGAAGAAGCAGCAGAATTCCTGTCCGGAACAGAGGGAAATATTTTTCTCACAACAGGCAGCAAGGAACTGGCGAAGTTTACCGTAATCCCGGATTACAAAGAGCGTATTTTTGCACGGGTGCTGTCTGTTCCGTCTGTGATCCAGTCCTGTGCGGAGCTTGGTATTGAGGGAAAACATCTCATAGGCATGCAGGGACCTTTTTCAGCAGAGATCAATGAGGCTATGCTGCGCCAGTTTCAGTGCAGTTACCTGGTGACAAAGGATACTGGCCTTGCAGGCGGTTTTCCGGAAAAGATCGAAGCCTGTCAGAGATGTGGGGCCACACCTGTGATCATTGGCCGTCCTTTAAAAGAGGAAGGTCTTTCCCTGCCTGATGCAAAAGGCTTTCTGGCAAAATTTTTCAATCTGAAGCTGTCTCAGAAGATTTCCCTTGTGGGAATTGGGATGGGTACAGAGAAAACACTGACTCTGGAAGGAAAGAAAGCTTTTGATGAGGCAGAGCTTCTTATTGGGGCAAAACGTATGACAGAAGCCGTACAGAAGCCAGGTCAGAGTGTTTTCCATGAATACCGCAGTGAGAGAATTGTGGAATATATCAAAGCACATCCTGAGTATCGTACGGTTGCCATTGCTCTTTCCGGAGATGTGGGATTTTACAGCGGCGCAAAGAAACTGGTGGATCTTCTGGAAGGCAATGTGGAAGTGATCTGCGGAATTTCATCTGTTGTATATTTTATGGCAAAGATCGGTCTTTCCTGGGATGACGCGAAGATCGTCAGTGCCCATGGCAGAAAATGCAATCTTGTATCACTGATCCGTCATAATCCGAAAGTGTTTTCCATTCTCGGAACAGAGGACGGAGTAGCATCCCTTGCAAAGAAGCTGGTGTACTACGGAATGGGAGATGTTATCCTTTATGTAGGAGAAAATCTTTCCTATGAAAATGAGAAGATCTTCCACGATAAAGCAGAGAATCTTACAGAATACCGTGGAGATGCCTTAAGTGTGGTAACTGCGTATAACGAGGAGGCGACTCCTTTAAGTGCTGTACACGGGATCCGCGATGAGGAATTTTTACGGGGAAAAGCACCTATGACAAAAGAAGAAGTGCGTACAGTTTCCCTTTCCAAGCTGTGTCTTGCAGAAGATTCCGTATGTTACGATGTAGGAGCTGGTACGGGGTCTGTTTCCATTGAGATGGCTCTTCGTGCATGGAGTGGTGAGGTCTATGCAATCGAGAAGAAAGAGGATGCCCTGGGGCTTTTAAAAGAAAACAGGCAGAAATTTGCAGTGGATAATCTCAAGATCATACCCGGAACTGCACCTGATGCTATGAAAGAACTGCCTGTTCCGACTCATGCGTTTATCGGCGGCTCATCAGGAAATATGAATGAGATCGTAAAACTTCTTCTGGAAAAAAATCCGGAGATTCGTATTGCAATCAACTGTATCACACTGGAAACTGTGACAGAAGCCATGAATGCTATCCGTGATTTTAATCTGACGGATGTGGATATTGTGCAGCTTGGTGTAGCCAGATCCAAAACTGTTGGAAGATATCATATGATGATGGGTGAGAACCCGATTTATATTATTTCCTGCAGCGGAAGAGGGGAGGAAGTTTAAGTGAAGATCCCAAGAGTGCTTCTTGCAGCAGGAGCCAGCGGAAGCGGAAAAACGCTGATCACCTGCGGCCTCCTTCAGGCACTGGTGAACCGCAATTTAAAAACAGCTTCTTTCAAATGCGGGCCGGATTATATTGATCCTATGTTCCACAGCCGTGTTATTGGAACGAAATCACGAAATCTGGACACTTTTTTTACAGGAGAAGACAGAACAAGATATCTTCTGGCAAAAAATGCTGCAGGTTATGATATAGCGGTGATGGAAGGTGTTATGGGTTATTACGATGGCGTTGCGGGAACCACTACGAAGGCCAGTGCCTATGATCTGGCTTCCACCACAGATACACCGGTGATCCTGATCGTCAACAGCCGCGGGATGAGCGTGTCTCTGGCTGCCTATGTAAAAGGGTTCCTGGAATATAAGAAGGACAGCCATATCAGAGGAGTAATTTTCAACCAGATGTCTCCCATGCTGTATCCCAGGATGAAGGCACTTCTGGAAGAAGAATTATCCATAAAGGTTCTGGGATATGTTCCGAAAGTGGAGGACTGCGTGATCGAGAGCCGCCACTTAGGGCTGGTGCTTCCTGAAGAGATACCGGAGCTTAAAATCCGTCTTCAGAAGCTTTCCGAAGTGCTGGAAAAAACTCTGGATATTGACGGAATCCTTGCTCTTGCAGAAGAAGCACCGGAGCTTGAGACATCCGCAGATCTTAAGAGAGAGAATCCGGCATTCGGCTATCATACAGATGAAAAAGTACGCATCGGTGTGGCTGATGATGAAGCATTCTGCTTCTTTTATGCAGATAATTTCAGCCTTCTGGAACAGATGGGTGCAGAACTTGTACATTTTTCCCCTGTTCATGAGAGTAAGCTTCCGGAAGAACTGGATGGACTTCTGCTCTGTGGCGGCTATCCGGAATTAAACGGAGAGGCACTGGAGAACAACCAGGCCATGTGCAGTGCAGTCCGGGAGGCTATTGCCGGGGGAATGCCCTGTCTTGCAGAATGTGGAGGCTTTATGTATCTTCATCAGGAGATGGAGACGATGGATGGAAAATTCCGTAAACTCTGCGGAGTGATTCCGGGAAAAGCGTTCCGGACGCCGAAACTGAACCGATTCGGTTATATTACCCTTACAGAAAAAGAGAAAACAGGACTTGGAGAGATTCCTGCCCATGAATTCCATTATTTTGATTCCACCAACTGCGGAGAAGATTTCCATGCGGCAAAACCGGCATCAAAGCGAGGCTGGGACTGTATTCATAAAGAAGGCCGCCTGATGGCTGGATTCCCCCATCTTTATTATTATGGAAATCCGGAGGTTCCGGCGCGCTTCCTCAGCAATGCACAGGATTATAAGAAGGAACGGAGGCAGAGAAAAAATGCTGAAATATAGTCTGCCGGCACTTGCCATCGGTTTTGTGCTGGATCTTCTCATCGGAGACCCGAGATGGCTTTACCATCCTATCTGTGTGATCGGAAATCTGATTGCAGTACTGGAAAAAGCGATCCGAAAAATTTTTCCAAAAAGCAATGGAGGCGAGCTGGCAGGAGGTTTCGTGATTGTAGTTCTGATCTGCCTGTTCAGCGGCGGTGTACCGCTTCTTGTTCTTCATTATCTTTACCGTTTTCTGCCTGTGGCAGGTTTTTTGCTGGAGACATTCTGGTGCTATCAGCTTCTGGCAACACGTTCTCTGAAGGATGAGAGCATGAAGGTTTATGACCGCCTGAAAAACGGAACTCTGGATGAAGCACGTTATGCAGTTTCCATGATCGTTGGCCGTGACACCAGGGAGCTGACAGAGACCGGTGTTACGAAAGCGGCAGTAGAAACTGTTGCAGAGAATGCTTCCGACGGTGTGATCGCACCGATGTTCTATATGGCTATTGGCGGCGTGCCGCTGATGTTCCTTTATAAAGGCATCAACACCATGGATTCCATGCTTGGATATAAGAATGATAAATATCTGTATTTTGGACGCGTGGCGGCGAAGCTTGATGATGTGGCCAACTATATTCCGGCCAGGATTTCAGGATGGCTGATGGTAGCAGGAACTGTTTTTACAGGAATGGATACAAAAAATGCGGCAAAGATCTATCGTAGGGATCGCCGCAACCACGCAAGTCCCAATTCAGCACAGACAGAGGCTGCCATGGCTGGTGCCCTGGATGTACAGCTTGCGGGAAATGCGTATTATTTTGGAAAATTATATGAAAAACCAACGATTGGTGACCCGATCCGTCCGGTAGAGCCGGAAGATATCAAAAGAGCCAATCGTCTGATGTATGCGGCATCAACACTGGGAGTTGTCGTATTTCTTCTGATCAGCGGAGCAGTCCGGATGCTGTTTTTCTGATCAGAAAGAATTGTAGCGTTCCGGGAAATCAACGAAGTGAAACATACAGGAGAGTAACCAATGACAAAACACATACATGGAGGAGACGTTTACAAATACAGGAACTGCCTTGATTTTTCTGCGAATCTGAATCCTCTGGGAACACCGGAAAGTGTGAAAAAGGCTATTTGTGACAGCCTGGATCATATTGCCGAGTATCCGCAGGTGGGGAGTGAACTTCTCAGAGAAAAGATCGCAGAGTATGAAGGGGTTAAGACAGAAGAAGTGATCTGCGGAAACGGTGCGGCAGAAGTGATCTTTACCCTGTGCCGTGCAGTAAATCCGAAGAAAGCACTGATCCCGGCACCTACATTTGCGGAGTACGGCCAGGCACTGTCAAGTACAGGATGTGAGCTGGAATATTATATGCTGACTGAGAATGAGGGATTTATGCTGGGAGAAGCTTATCTGGATATTCTTCATAAGGGTCTGGATATGGCATTTCTCTGCAATCCCAATAATCCTACAGGCATGCTGATCCCTCACCGTCTTTTAAAAAAGATACTGGAGAAGAGCAGAAAGCTGGGAATCCTTCTTGTTGTAGATGAGTGTTTCCTTGATTTTGTAAAAGAACCGCAGGAATATTCCCTGAAACGGTCGCTTTCCGGATTTGATAATCTTTTTATCCTGAAAGCATTCACAAAAAGGTACGCCATGGCTGGAGTACGTCTGGGTTACGGCCTTTGTTCCAATCGTGTTCTTCTGGATAAGATGGAACGGAATGTTCAGCCCTGGAATGTTTCCACAATGGCTCAGGCAGCCGGTATTCAGGCACTTTCAGAAACTGAATATGTGGAAAAAGGACGCCAGCTTGTTTTCAGGGAGTCACAGTGGCTGAAAGAAGAGATGACCCGCATCGGGTATAAGGTATTTCCGTCAGAAGCCAATTATATTTTCTTCAAGGGACCGGAGGAACTTTTTGATTTCTGTCTGCGAAAGAGAATCGTGATCCGCGACTGCAGCAATTATCCGGGGCTTACAAAAGGTTATTACAGGATCGCTGTAAAGAAGCATGAAGAAAATGTAAAACTGATTGAAGTACTTGAGGGAGGTATATTATGGCAAAAGCAATAATGGTACAGGGAACCATGTCCAATGCCGGAAAGAGTCTGCTGGCTGCAGGGCTTTGCAGGATCTTCAGGCAGGACGGATATAAGGTGGCTCCCTTTAAGTCACAGAATATGGCACTGAATTCTTTCATTACGGAAGATGGCCTGGAGATGGGACGTGCACAGGTTATGCAGGCCGAGGCAGCAGGGATCAAACCGTCTGTTCTTATGAATCCCATCCTTCTGAAACCTACCAATGATGTAGGTTCTCAGGTGATCGTAAACGGCGAAGTTCTTGGAACTATGAGTGCCAGAGATTATTTCAAATACAAAAAGAAACTTGTTCCGGATGTGATGAAAGCCTACAATGCTCTTGCAGCTGAAAACGATATCATCGTTATCGAAGGCGCAGGAAGTCCGGCTGAGATCAATCTCAAAGATGAGGACATTGTAAATATGGGAATGGCGAAGATGGCAAAAGCACCGGTACTTCTTGTAGGAGATATTGACAGAGGCGGGGTTTTTGCACAGCTGATCGGTACTGTGGAGCTTCTGGAAGAAGATGAAAAAGCCATGGTCAAAGGTCTCATCATAAACAAATTCCGCGGGGACAAGACCATCCTTGATCCTGGCGTGGAGATGCTGGAAGAGAGAAGCGGCATTCCTGTTGTGGGTGTTGCTCCGTATCTTGATATCCAGGTAGAAGATGAAGACAGCCTGACAGAGCGTTTTGATCGGAAACAGGAAGCCGGTGTGATCGATATCGCGGTGATCCGTACGCCAAGGATTTCCAACTTTACGGATTTCAATCCGTTTGAGAGTATCCCCGGAGTTTCCCTCCGCTATGTAAAACATCCGCGAGATCTTCATTCTCCGGACATGATCATCCTGCCGGGAACAAAGAACACAATGGGCGATCTGATCTGGATGAGGGAAAGTGGCATGGAGGCAGCAGTTCTCAAAGAGGCTTCCAGAGGAAAGCTGATTTTTGGTGTCTGCGGCGGCTATCAGATGCTGGGAGAAACTTTGAGCGATCCTCATGGCGTGGAGAATGGCGGTTCAATGAAAGGTATGGGACTTCTTCCTATGGATACTGTATTTGCAGAGAAGAAAACAAGAACAAGGGTACAGGGACATTTCGGAGAGCTTTCCGGTGTGTTTGCACATCTTTCAGGCGCAGAAGTAGAAGGTTATGAGATTCATATGGGTGAGAGTATCCTGAAAGGGGAAGCTGGTACAGCTACCAGGATCACAGACAGTGTCAGTGGCGAGAAGAAAGAAGAAGGTGCTTTTGCAGGAAATGTCTGCGGAACTTATATCCACGGAGTTTTTGACAAGGAGGAATCAGCAGAAGCCATCATCCGTGTGATCGGTGAGAAAAAAGGTATTGATGTGGAAAATATGACAGGTGTTGACTTTGCGGCATTTAAGGAACAGCAGTATGATATTCTGGCAGCAGAGCTTCGAAAACATATGGATATGAAAAAAATCTATGAGATCCTGGAGAACGGGATCGCGGAGGACGAAGAGAAATGAAAGTAGAGCTTGAAAATGTAAAACCTATGGAGATTGAAAAAAGAAGCTTTGAGATCATCACAGAGGAGCTTGGGGATACACCTCTGATCCCTGGGACAGAACTGATCGTAAAACGCTGCATCCACACAAGCGCAGATTTTGATTATGCAAAAAATCTCTGCTTTTCTGAAGGTGCTGTAGAGCGTGCCCTGGAAGCAATCCGCAACGGTGCATGCATTGTCACTGATACCCAGATGGCAAAAGCAGGTATCAACAAACGTGCACTTGCCCGTTACGGCGGTGAAGCATACTGTTTCATGTCTGATGAAGATGTAGCTGCCATGTCAAAGAAAAACGGGACAACAAGAGCTACCGCAAGTATGAATAAGGCTGCTGAGATGGATGAAAAGCTGATCTTTGCCATTGGAAATGCACCGACCGCGCTGGTTCGTCTTTATGAGCTGATCGAAGAGGGGAAGGTTTCCCCTGAGCTGATCATCGGCGTGCCGGTGGGATTTGTAAATGTTGTACAGTCCAAAGAGCTGATCATGCACGCAGATGTGCCTTACATTGTTGCAAAAGGACGTAAAGGCGGAAGTAATATTGCAGCGTGCATTGTGAATGCACTTCTTTATATGATCGATAACAAAAGAGACTGATCATACAAAGCTGTCTGTCACTGTTTTCAGAAGCTGACATGCAGGGAGGAAGTCTTTTAAAGGGATGGAAGAACAGGAAAGAACAAGAGAGATGGTTTCTTCTGTTTCTTTAAGGACTTCCAGACGCAGGCCCTGTGTGCATGCAGCCTTTATCAGCTGGTCACCTGTGGCGGGACAGGGGATGGTAAGTGCCAGGCTGGTACCTGCTGCCCCAGTTATGATCTGGCAGTTTTTTCCGAAAGTTTCTTTTACTGCGGATGTGAGAGCTTTCAGCTTCTGGGCATAAAGACGACGGAGCTTTCTTGTCTGGGAGAGCATATGGCCATCGCGGATAAACTGGCAGAGAGCAATCTGTTCTGCCTTGGAAGCTGTCTGATTATAGCAGGCAGCTTTTTTTATATATAATTCCCGGAGAGATGGCGGAAGAACCATAAAACTCACACGGATAGATGGAAGGAGAAGCCTGGAAAAAGATCCGATATAAATCACATTTTCCCCTCCTGCAAGGCCGAACAGGGATGGTGTGGGCTTCTGGAGATAGACGAATTCGTTTTCGAAATCATCTTCAATGATCAGATGGCCGTCGGTCTCCGCGTGTCGGATCAGTTCCAGACGACGTTTCACAGGCATGATCTCACCCCATTTAGTCATATGTGCAGGTGATACATAGATTACATCACAGTTTTTGTTGCGGTAATGGACATCAAATCCGTAATCTTCAAAAACAGTGCTGCACTGGATAAAGGACGGGGTAGGAAATGAGACAGTTTTCCGGTTATGGATCAGGGGACAGAGGATCTGAAGAAGGCTCTGAAGTCCGGCACCAACTACAATATCATCGGGAGAACAGATCACATTTCTGCGTTCCCGGACATAATCGGAGAGAACTTCCCGGAAATCTTTTTCCCCCTGGGGTTCTCCGTAGGATAGCATACGTTCATCCTGACGGAGTGCGCTTTTAATGTAACGCTGCCACAGGTCAAAACGGAAACTTTCCCGGTCAACACCGGAAGAAGCAAAATCATAGACACAGGGAATGGTGTCTATGAAAGGCTTTTCCAGAGTAAGATGGTGTTGTTTTCTGGCAATATCTGTGACATAATAGCCGCTCTGGGGTCTGGCGATAATATAGCCGTCAGCTGCAAGCTGGAGATAAGCATTTTCAATCGTGGTACGGCTAAGCTTCAGATCCTGAGCGCATTTGCGCAGAGAAGGCATCTTGCTTCCGGGAAGAAGTCGGTTTTCCATGATCATTTTCCTGTAGTAGTGGTATACTTCCAGATAGAGATGTTCTTTTTTGTGTTCTGCGGATATATTTAACATAGGTATGGTAATTTCCTTCCAAAAGTGATTGCGTAAACCTGACAATATATTCTATAATAATACGGAAAAAAACTCAAGACTGGAGAAATGAGATGAAGAAAATAGCAGTGGTCAATGATCTTTCCGGACTGGGAAAATGTTCGCTTACAGCGGCAATTCCTGTGATCTCAGTGATGGGAGTGCAGGCATGCCCTTTTCCCACAGCTGTTTTAAGTAATCAGACAGGCTATGATACTTATTTCTGTGAGGATTTCACAGATCATATGGAACCATATATGGAACAGTGGAAGAAACGGGATTTTGTTCCGGATGGAATTTACACAGGTTTTCTTTCTGATGAGAAACAGGCAGATAAGATCCTGAAACTGATGGATACGTTTGCCGGGGAAGACACACTGATCCTTACAGATCCTGTAATGGGGGATGACGGGGAAGTATACTCTATCTATACAGAGGCACTTAGGAACCGCTTTTGTGAACTGGTCAGACGTTCTTATGTGATCACGCCCAATCTGACAGAAGCACTGATCCTTTTATACGGAAAGGAGAAGATGGAAGCAATCTGGAGAGAATTCCAGGAGATATCAGGAAGAGAACGGCTGGATCAGATCGAAGAAACCGGTCGCAGACTTGCAGAGGAATTTTCCCTTTCCGCAGTTGTGATTACAGGAGTGGATTACCGGGAAGGTGAGGAGCTTGTGAAAATAGGAAATCTTGTTCTGGAAAAAGAGAAAAGTTCCTGGGTCTTTGCAGAGAAATCCGGTGGCAGCTATTCCGGTACAGGAGATCTTTTTGCATCAGTACTCAGTGCGGGACTGGTGAAAGGTTATTCTATGAAAAAATGTGCACATCTGGCAGTGGATTTTATTTCTGCATCTATCAGAGATGCAGTGGAAGAAGGGACTGACCGCAATGACGGAGTGTGCTTTGAGGCACATCTTGGCAGATTGATCCAATAGAGAAGATCAGAGGAACATTTTATTATGGAACAGAAAAACTGTTCAGGGGAGGTATATTATGATTTCAGCAGAAGAACAGAAACAGGTGATCGCTCTGGTAAGACAGACAAAAGATCTGATCTTAAAAGAGATGAAAAATGAGGAAGTTATGGTGAAAGGTGCGGCCAACTATGTGACGAATGTGGATCTGGCTGTACAGAATTTCCTGAAAGCTGAACTGGGAAAAGCTTTTCCGGATATCGCCCTGATCGCAGAGGAGAAGGAGAATACGGGACTTTCCGAAGAGGGAACTTACTGGATCCTGGATCCTATTGACGGAACTGCCAATCTGATCCTTGATTTCCGTATGAGTGCTGTTGCACTTGGACTTTACGAAAAAGGCGAGATCGTTTTCGGAGCTGTGTTTAATCCGTTTACAGATGAGCTGTTTCATGCAGCGAAAGGTGAGGGAGCATATCTTAACGGTAATGCTATTCATGCTTCTTCCACAGAGCATTTCGGGGACGCTGTGATTTCCTACGGTTCCACGCCATATACGAAATCCGAAGCAAAGAATCTGTTTCCGATTTTCTATAATATCTTTATGAAATGCGGGGACTTCCGACGGACAGGTTCCGCAGAGCTTGATATGTGCTATGTGGCATGTGGAAGAGAGCATGGTTATCTTGAGCGTGACCTGAAACCCTGGGATTATTCTGCAGGAACCATTATTGTCAGAGAAGCAGGAGGCGTGGTCAGGACCTGGAAAGGTGAAGAACCAGCTTATCTGACAAATGGTGATATCCTTGCCTGTGCACCGCAGTTTGAGGAAATCTTGTTGAAAGAACTTGCATAAATCTTCATGCAGGTAATCATCAGATATTATTGCATAAATAAATACCGGGATCTGCCGGTCTAAAAAAGAGCTGACCATTCAGGCCAGCTCTTCCCATTTCTCATAAAGCTCTTCCAGTTCTTCTGCAATGTCTGCTTTTTCGCGGCTGAGCTTTGTACATTCTGCCACATTGGTACATACATCCGGGAGAACCATAGTATCATCAATTTCTTTATCTCTTGTTTCCAGCTCTTCAATGCGGGCTTCTACTTTTTTCAGTTCGGCTTCCCGTTTTCGTTTCCTTGACTGTTCTTCCTTCATCTGCTGCCAGGAAAGCTTGTTCTCGGAGGCTGCTTTTTCTTCCTGAGGAGTTTCCGGGGTATTGATGTCAGGGGCATAGGCGCTGGTCAGCTCTTCTTTTTTCTCAAGATAATAGTCGTAATCACCGATATAATTTACAACGGCCTGATTGGTCAGTTCCATGATCCTGGTTGCTGTCTGATTGATAAAGTAACGGTCGTGGGATACATACAGCACAGTACCAGTATAGCTTACAAGTGCTTCCTCCAGTATTTCCTTGGAGGCGATATCCAGATGGTTGGTAGGCTCATCCAGAATCAGGAAGTTGGCTTCTGAGAGCATCAGCTTGGCAAGAGAGACACGTCCTCGTTCGCCGCCGGAAAGTGCGGAGATCTCTTTAAATACATCATCTCCTGTAAAAAGGAAAGCTGCAAGCATATTGCGGATCTCTGTTTCTGTAAGTGTGGGGTAGGTGTCAGAAATCTCCTGGAAGATCGTCTTATCCATATGAAGAACATGATGTTCCTGATCGTAATACCCGATCTGAACCTTTGAGCCAAGAGAAAATTTACCGGCATCTGCTTCAAGAAGACTGTTGATGATCTTCAGCATCGTTGTCTTGCCGGTTCCGTTGTTTCCGATCAGGGCTACACGTTCTCCGCGCTTGATATCAAAGGAGATATCTGAAAAAAGCGTCTGCCCTGGGAAAGCCTTGGAAAGTCCTTCCACATGAAGAACGTCATTTCCGCTTAAAACACGCGGCTCCAGGGAAATACGCATCCGATCCTGGATCTCCAGCGGTTTCTCAATACGCTGCACGCGGTCCAGCATTTTTTCACGGCTCTCAGCACGCTTGATGGATTTTTCACGGTTAAAAGATTTCAGTTTGGCGATAACTGCCTCCTGATGCCTGATATCTCTCTGCTGGTTCAGGAAAGCTTTATACTGGGCATCACGAAGCTGGGCTTTCTTAAGGGCGTAGGAAGAGTAATTGCCACTGTAAACACGGGTCTCACCAGCTTCGATCTCTACGACCTTGGTGACAACTTTATCAAGAAAATAACGATCATGGGATACAATAAAAACAGCTCCCGGATAATTGAGAAGATAAGTCTCCAGCCAGGAGATACTCTCCATATCCAGATGGTTGGTAGGCTCATCAAGAAGCAGGATATCCGGCTTGGAAAGAAGCATCTTTCCAAGTGCCACACGTGTTTTCTGGCCTCCGGAAAGCTTCTCGATCTGTTTGTCGTAATCTTCCTCTGTGAAACCAAGGCCTTTCAGGACACCGGTGAGCTCGCTCTTGTAAGCATAGCCGTTCTCCAGTTCAAACTGATGGGTGAGACGGGTATAGGTCTCCATCAGGCGGTTCAGGTCATCACCAGTGACATTGTTCATTTCCTGCTCCAGATTGCGGATGCGGCGTTCCATATCAATGATGTGCTGCTTGGTCGTAAGAAGCTCCTCATAAATGGTGTGGTGGCCGTGAATATCCTGATACTGGGCGAGATAACCGATATTTTTATCCCTGGCAAGAACTACAGTTCCCGAATCTGCGGAGATCTCCTGCATGATAATACGAAGAAGCGTAGTCTTACCTGCTCCGTTGCATCCGATAAGAGCCGCTTTTTCCCGGTCCTCGATATGGAAGGATGCATTATTTAAAATAACATTTTCGCCAAATGTCTTGCATATATTCTGACATGATAAAATCATAAAAACTGTCCTCCTGTACAAAAAGATCCTGACTCTGCCTAAAAAAACAGGGAAAATCCTTCACTTATTATAACGGAAACCCACAGGAATTCAAAGAAAAAATCAATTATTTGAAAAAATATGAAGAAATTTGTACATAACTCACAAGTTTAATTGACAGGAAAATGTCAATTCGGTATAATTGAACTAGTGTAAGGTAAGGAGGAAAACTATCGTGGAGACAAAACAAATCTCGAAAGCGGTGATTAAGCGTCTGCCACGCTATTACCGCTACTTAGGAGAGCTGATGGAAGACAATGTAGAGCGTATTTCTTCCAATGAATTAAGTAAGAAGATGCACACCACAGCTTCCCAGATCCGTCAGGATCTTAATAATTTCGGCGGTTTTGGGCAGCAGGGCTATGGCTATAACGTGCATTATCTTTATACAGAGATTGGTAAGATATTAGGACTGGATACTGTTCATCCGATGATCATCCTGGGTGCCGGTAATCTTGGACAGGCACTTGCCAATTATGTGGATTTTGAAAAACGGGGATTTAAGCTGGTAGGGATTTTTGATGTAAATCCGGTTCTTGAGGGCATTGCGGTTCGCGGACTTGAGATCCAGATGCTCAGTGAGCTGCCGTTTTTCCTGAGAGAGAATCATGTGGAGATTGCGATTCTTACCCTTCCTAAGAATAAAGCCAAGGAGATGGCTGACATTCTGGTAGAGAATGGGATCAAGGCGATCTGGAATTTTGCACATCTTGATCTTGAGACACCAGATGATGTGATCGTGGAGAACGTGCACCTTTCCGAGAGTCTTATGACGCTGTCGTACAATCTGAGCAAATACAGGCAGGAGCATGTGGAATAACAGAAATGAAGTATGAGGCTGCCGGAAACGGCAGCTTTCTCTTTGAGAGGGGGAAGAAGACAGCATGAAAAAACTTGTTACCTGCGCTGAGATGAAGAACCTGGACAGTGCTACTATCCACAAGATCGGTGTGGCATCGGAAGTTCTGATGGAGCGGGCAGCATTGAAAGTAGTAGAGGAAACAGAGAAATACCTGGAAAAGAATGAACGGATCCTGGTAGCCTGCGGAAGCGGAAATAACGGCGGTGATGGGATCGCCGTTGCCAGACTTCTTTATCTCAAGGGCATCCGGGCAGAATTTTATATGGCCGGAAACAAGGAAAAAATGACCAGGGAGACAACGCTGCAGTACAAGATCGCTACAGCTTATCATGTACCGGAAGTGAATAACCCGAACTGGAGCGAATATACTACTATAGTAGATGCCGTGTTCGGTGTGGGCCTTGCGCGTCCGATCGAGGGACATTATGCGAAGATCATCCATGAGATGAACAGTGCGCGGGCAAAGAAGATCGCTGTTGACATCCCATCAGGAGTGAACGGAGATACTGGCCTGGAAATGGGAATCGCCTTCAGCGCCGATCTTACTGTTACGTTTGCCTATGCGAAAAGAGGACTTTGCTTTTATCCGGGAAGACTGTATGCGGGAAAGATCGTCATAGCGGATATCGGAATCTATGAGCAGGAAGCTGTAAAGGCATCTGCCCGCTGTCTGGAGAAAGAAGACCTGAAACTGTTTCCGGAGCGTGATCCCGGCGGAAATAAGGGGACTTTTGGAAAAATCCTCTTTGTTGCCGGAAGTGCAGGAATGTGCGGGGCTGCTTACTTAAGTGCCGGCGCAGCACTCCGGGCCGGAGCGGGAATGGTGAAGATCCAGACTGTGGAAGAGAATCGGATACCATTGCAGATCCTTTTGCCAGAAGCCATGGTATGTACCCGGTTTGATGAGGAATCCAATGAACAGCTTCTTTCCTGGTGCGACGTGATCGTGATCGGACCGGGACTTGGAACTTCAGGGGCCAGCCGTGAGAGAGAACAGTGGTTTCTCACGGCAGCTGCCCGTGAGAAAAAACCGCTGGTACTGGATGCAGATGGACTGAATCTTCTGGCTATGCATCCGCAGTGGAGGGAATATATAGGAGATCATGTGATCCTGACTCCCCATATCGGGGAGATGAGCCGTCTCTGCGGCAAAAGTATCAGGGAGATCCAGGAGACCATTGCGGGGACAGCTGTGGATTATGCAAAGAAAACAGGTTGCGTGTGTGTTCAGAAAGATGCATGCACAGTAGTTACAGATGGCAGGAACGATGTCTATCTGAATGTTTCAGGCAATTCCGGCATGGCAACCGCAGGAAGCGGAGATGTGCTTTCCGGGATTCTGGCAGGTGTGTTGTGTATGTATCTGAAAACGGAGGAACAGCCTCCAATGGTTTTAAAGGCCGCGTTAGGTGTTTATCTTCACGGACTTTGCGGCGATCTTGCAGCCGCTGAAAAAGGAAAGCGCAGTATGCTGGCAGGAGATATCATTGAATATCTTCCGCAGGCTTTAGCGATAGGTGAAGAGGAGTCAAAATTATGAAGAAATACGAGAGAGTTAAAGCTCTGGTATCCCTGGATGCCATTGCCCATAACTTTGAGGAGATGCACAGAAATGTAAAAGAAGGAACCAGGATCATTGCAGTGATCAAGGCAGATGGCTACGGACATGGTGCCAGGGCAATTGCAAAGCTGATTCATGATTATGATTATATCTGGGGATTTGCCACAGCTACAGCAGAGGAAGCACTGGAGCTTCGTCATGCGGGCATTACCAAGCCGATCCTGATCCTGGGCATTGTTTTTGAAGAATATTATGAGGAGCTTGCTGCCAATGATATCCGGATCACCATTTCTGATCTGAATACTGCGGTAGAGTATGCCAAAGCAGGAGAACGTATCGGGAAAAATGTACATATTCATCTGGCTCTGGATACAGGAATGACCAGGATCGGTTACGCGGATATTCCGGAGAATGCTGTTAAGATCGAAAAAGTTGCCAAGATCCCGAATCTTGTGATCGAGGGAATGTTTACCCATTTTGCGAGGGCAGATGAGTTTGACCGTTCTCCTGCACTTGTGCAGCTTGACCGTTATTTGCGTTTTGCAGATCTTCTGGAAAAAAGGGGTGTGCACATCCCGGTCCGTCACTGCTCCAACAGTGCAGGTATCATCCGTGTTCCGGAAGCCAACCTTAACGTTGTCCGTGCAGGAATCACCATTTATGGAATTTATCCTTCCGAGGAGGTTGAGCGTGACATTGTGAAGCTGATTCCTGCCATGGAACTTAAGAGCCACGTATCCTATGTAAAGAATGTAGAGCGCGGAACTGCGGTAAGTTATGGAGGAACTTTTATCACAGAGCGTTTTACCAGAATGGCTACGATTCCGGTAGGCTACGCAGATGGCTATCCGAGACAGCTTTCCAACAAGGGTTGGGTTCTGATCCATGGAAAAAAAGCTCCGATCCTTGGCCGTGTATGTATGGATCAGTTCATGGTGGATGTCACAGATATTCCGGAGGTAAAGGCAGGCGATGAGGTGACGCTGATGGGAAGAGACGGAGATGAATTTATCAGTGTGGAGACACTGGGAGATATTTCCGGAAGATTTTCCTATGAGTTTGTCTGTGAGATCAGCAAGCGTGTTCCGAGAGTCTATATAAAAGATGGTAAGGAATGCGGCGAAGAAGAAAGCTTCTTTCAGTGATAAAAGAGATCTGTTTTACTGAGAGGTAAAGCGGGGAAAAATTACCACGCATGTATACACAATGAATTTGTGGAAATACTTATCTGTAAAAAGGACTACGGCTTACAAAGAGGAGCCGGACCAGAATCGGAGTGTGAATTGTGTGGTTATAAAAAGAGGGGATATTTTTTACGCAGATTTAAGACCTGTAGTGGGAAGTGAACAGGGTGGTATCCGCCCGGTGCTGATCATTCAGAACGATGTGGGTAACAGACATAGCCCGACAGTGATCTGCGCAGCCATTACATCAAAAATGAACAAGGCAAAACTGCCGACACATATTGAGATCGATGCATCTGCTTATGGAATAGAGAAGGATTCCGTGATTCTTCTGGAACAGCTGCGTACCATTGATAAACGGAGACTGAAAGATAAGGTGTGCCATCTGGACGAGGCCATGCTGGATAAGGTGAATCATGCACTTGAGATCAGCCTGGAGCTTACATTCTAGCTTGACCGGGTATTCTGATTCTTGACGAAATCTTCCATAAGTGTTATATTTAATCGAGTTGCAATACGTGAACCGGTACTTGCGGAATGGATAAAGTATTGAATTAATAAGACACTGTTCAAAGAAGGAACAGTAAAAACGAGGAGAGGAAGATAACATGTCAGGACATTCAAAATTTGCCAACATCAAACATAAGAAAGAGAAAAATGATGCCAAGAAGGGTAAGATATTCACAGTCATCGGACGTGAGATCGTTATGGCGGTAAAAGCCGGCGGCCCGGATCCTGCAAACAACAGCAAGCTTCGTGATGTCATTGCCAAGGCGAAAGCAAACAACATGCCGAACGATACTATTGACCGTGGAATCAAGAAAGCAGCCGGAGCAGATTCCGCAGACAGCTATGAGAAAGCTGTATATGAGGGATATGGTCCGAACGGTGTTGCCATAATTGTAGAGACACTTACAGATAACAAGAACCGTACAGCAGGTAATGTGCGTAACGCATTTACCAAAGGCAACGGAAGCATCGGAACACAGGGATGCGTATCTTTCATGTTTGACCAGAAAGGTCAGATCATCATAGACAAGGAAGAACTTGAGGATGAGTGCGGCGATGTGGATGCGGACGAGCTGATGATGACAGCTCTTGATGCAGGCGCAGAGGATTTCAGCGAGGAAGAAGACAGCTTTGAGATTATCACTGCACCGGATGATTTCAGTGCAGTACGCGAGGCTCTTGAGAAAGCCGGAATCCCGCTTATGGAAGCACAGATCGCCATGATCCCGCAGACCTATGTGGAGCTCAACGATGACCAGGCGATCAAGGATCTTCACAGAACTCTGGATCTTCTTGATGAAGATGATGACGTTACTGACGTATGGACGAACTGGGACGAATGATTTTCGAATAGGGATTGATATTTTTGCACATAATACCTCCAGAATTTTTGATTCCGGAGGTATTTTTATATGGAAAAAAACGAAAAAGAAGAGAAAAAACAGAAAGAACTGAACAGAGAGGAGAGTCAGGATGAGCAGATCCGTGAAACAGGTCAGGTGGTGCTTGACGGGAATTCCAGAAAACATAAAGTGGAGCTTCTTACAGTAATTGGAGAGATCGAGGGACATGAGTCGGCTCCGTCCCACAGTAAGACTACCAAGTATGAACATGTTTTGCCCAAGCTGGCACTGATCGAGGATGATGAGGAGATCGAGGGACTTCTGATTCTTCTTAATACAGTAGGAGGCGACGTGGAAGCGGGACTTGCCATTGCAGAGATGATCGCATCCTTAAGTATCCCTACAGTGTCACTTGTTCTTGGTGGAGGACATTCCATAGGAGTTCCTATGGCGGTTTCGGCAGATTATTCTTTTATTGTGCCCAGTGCTACCATGGTGATCCATCCGGTACGCCAGAACGGTATGTTTATCGGGGTGGTGCAGACTTACCGCAATATGGAAAAGATCCAGGACCGGATCACTGCATTTGTGGCCAGACACTCCCACATGACCAGAGAGCGGATGGAAGAGCTGATGCTGGATACTTCACAGCTGGTAAAAGATGTGGGAACCATGCTGGAAGGGGAAGAGGCAGTAAAAGAAGGCTTGATCGATGAAGTAGGTGGGATCCGGGACGCACTGGACCGGCTGTATTCACTGATCGAAGAAAGAAAAACGCAGAAATAGTCATTTTTATGAGGATTTTGGTGAAAAAGGTTATATGAGACTAACGTAGTTATACTGTACTGTGGTAAAGAAAATCGGCAGAAAATGTAAATCTTCCCTTGCCATATCAAGAATTTTAGCGTATTATTAATAAAGGTTTATAATTAGCGCGAGGAGGAAGACCATGTATAAGGTTTTAAAAGCTGAAACGCTGGCAGCTAAGATTCATCTTATGGTTGTGCATGCACCACGTGTGGCAAGCCATTGTCTGCCAGGACAATTTATCATTGTGAAACTTGATGAAAAGGGAGAGAGAATCCCACTTACTATCTGTGACTATGACCGCGAAGCTGGTACAGTTACGATAGTATTCCAGGAGATTGGTGCATCTACTGTTAAGATGTCTGCTCTGAAAGAAGGAGATTCTTTCCGTGATTTCGTAGGACCGCTGGGATGTCCGTCTGAGTTCGTACACGAGGATATCGAAGAACTTAAGAAAAAGAAAATGGTATTTGTTGCTGGTGGTGTAGGTACTGCACCTGTTTATCCGCAGGTTAAATGGCTTCATGAGCACGGTATCACAGCAGATGTTATCCTTGGTTCCAAGACAAAGGATATGGTTATCCTTGAGAAAGAGCTTTCATCTGTTTCCAATCTTTATGTTACAACAGATGACGGATCCTATGGCCGTTCCGGTATGGTAACAAAAACTCTTGAGGATCTCGTTACAAACGAAGGCAAACATTATGATGTCTGTGTAGCAATCGGACCGATGATCATGATGAAATTTGTCTGTCTCCTTACCAAGAAACTTGGAATCCATACAATTGTCAGCATGAACCCGATCATGGTTGACGGAACCGGTATGTGCGGCGCATGTCGTCTACAGGTCGGTGATGAGATTAAGTTTGCCTGTGTAGACGGACCGGAGTTTGACGGACATCTCGTTGATTTCGATCAGGCTATGAAGAGAAGCCAGATGTACAAGACCCAGGAGGGACGTGCATTACTGAAACTTCAGGAAGGCGATACCCACCATGGTGGATGCGGACAGTGCGGAGGTGACAAGTAATGGCAGATGCAAAAATGTTAAAAAAAGTTCCTGTAAGAGAGCAGGATCCTAAGGTACGTGCGACAAACTTCGAGGAAGTATGTCTTGGATATAATCAGGAAGAAGCAATGGAAGAGGCGCAGAGATGTCTCGGCTGCAAGAAACCGAAATGTGTGGAGGGATGCCCGGTATCCATCAATATTCCGGGATTTATCGAGCACATCAAAGAAGGCAACATGGAAGAGGCTTACAAGGTGATCGGTTTATCTTCCGCACTTCCGGCTATCTGTGGTCGTGTATGTCCGCAGGAATCCCAGTGTGAGGGACAGTGTATCCGCGGTAAGAAGGGCGAGGCTGTTTCTATCGGTAAGCTGGAGAGATTCGTTGCAGACTATGCTCTGGAGCATGATATCAAACCTGCAGGAGCAGAGGTTAAGAACGGACATAAGGTTGCAGTGATCGGTTCCGGTCCATCCGGACTTACCTGTGCAGGTGACCTTGCAAAGGCAGGATACGATGTAACTGTATTCGAGGCTCTTCATGAGCTTGGCGGTGTTCTTGTTTACGGTATTCCGGAGTTCCGTCTTCCGAAGCAGAAGGTTGTTAAGAAAGAGATCGAGAAGGTCAAAGAGCTTGGCGTTAAATTCGAGACAAACGTTGTCATCGGTAAATCCACTACCATCGATCAGCTGATCGAGGATGAGGGATTTGAGGCTGTATTCATCGGCTCCGGTGCAGGACTTCCGATGTTCATGGGTATCCCGGGTGAGAATGCAAGCGGTGTATTCTCTGCCAACGAGTACCTTACAAGAAGCAACCTCATGAAAGCATTCGATGATTCTTACGATACACCGATCGCAGCAGGCAAGAAAGTTGCAGTTGTGGGTGGTGGTAATGTTGCTATGGATGCTGCAAGAACAGCTCTGAGACTTGGTGCGGAAGTACATATCGTGTACAGAAGAAGTGAAGCTGAGCTTCCTGCCAGAGCAGAGGAAGTTCATCACGCTAAGGAAGAGGGCATCATCTTTGACCTTCTTACTAATCCGAAGGAGATCCTTGTGGATGAGAACGGACATGTAAACGGTATGAAAGTTGTTAAGATGGAGCTTGGTGAGCCGGATGCTTCTGGAAGAAGACGTCCGGTAGAGATTCCTGGTTCCGAGTATGAGATGGATGTGGATACAGTTATCATGTCTCTCGGTACTTCACCGAACCCGCTTATTTCTTCCACAACCAAAGGTCTCGATATCAACAAGAGAAGATGTATCGTTGCTGAGGAGGAGACTGGTAAGACATCTAAGGATGGTGTATACGCAGGTGGAGATGCCGTTACAGGTGCAGCTACCGTAATCCTTGCAATGGGTGCTGGTAAAGCAGGCGCAAGAGGTATCGATGAATATCTGAAAAATAAATAAACAGAAGCTCTGTTTATAAAGAGTCTTCCGGCTGCAGTGGCCATATATGGCACAAGCCGGGAGGCTTTTTTTACTCTGTTTGCTGAATTACGCCGGAAAGAACATCTGTTTGATTTTTCTACCAAGAGTGGATTGTAAGTTGGCTGCAATTATGCTATAATGTGTTGGAAAAATTTTTAGAAAAGGAAATATAATTATGTCAGTAATACATGCTATTATATTGGGAATCCTGCAGGGCATCACAGAATTTCTGCCAGTCAGCAGTTTCGGACACCTTTGTGCAGTGCAGCATTTGATGGGCGGTACCAGAGGTTCAGGAGTGCTTTTTGAAGTGATGCTTCATATTGGAACAATGGCTGCCCTGATCCTGTTTTTGTGGAAAGACATCAGGAAGATCGGAATCGAGTTGATCGGAATGATTCTGGATCTGATTGGTAATGCCAATATTTTTCTTTATAACAGAAGAACAGGCAAGAACCTTACTTATGCAAGAATCGTAACAGGTACTTATCGTAAACTTACTGCACTGCTTGTTGTATCTACGATTCCTACAATGCTGATAGGATACCAGTGCAAACGCCTTGTAGTGCGTACAGCAGCATCTCATATGTTTTCCGGTATTGGTCTGCTGCTCACAGGAGTAATTCTTCTTGTAGTAGATTACAGCAGCATAAATGGAAACAAGGGAACAAGGGAAGCAAATTACGGAGATGCCATGTGGATGGGAATCTGTCAGGGAGTTTCTGTATTTCCCGGCATATCCAGGCTGGGACTGACTATGAGTGCCGGTCTTTTCTGCGGAATGAGTCGGAAATTTGCTGTGAAATATTCGCTGCTCATGAGCATACCGGCAGTGATCGGAGCGTTTATTGTTGAAATGGGTGAATTTACTTCTGTAAGCATGACTGTGGGCAGGGGATTTACCTATGTTCTTGGAATGCTTATAGCAGGAGTTACAGGATACCTGGTGATCCGTTTTATGGTGAATTTTGTGAATCAGATTAAGCTGCGTTATTTTGCATTCTATTGTTTTGCAGCCGGAATTATTGCATTGTCAGTAAATTATATTTGATCAAATGTGGATGTTTTTATTCGCTAAACTAATTAAATGGGAGGAATCTGATAATGGCAGCTTCAAAAACAACCAAAAGAAGAAAGGGAAAGGCTGCACAGAAGCAGCAGCCTGCCAGTAACAGATTTCAGACCGAAATTCTTATTCTGGTAGTACTTGCAGCCTGTATCATCCTTATGATCAGTGCTTTTGGAATGGGCGGAATTGTGGGCAATGCCATTAGCAGCATAACTTTTGGAATCATGGGAATGTGTGCATATCTGTTTCCTGTTGTACTGTTTAGTGGAGTGTCATTTCTTCTTGTAAATAGTTCCAGCCGCCTTGCATATAAGAAGTTTTTGGCAGGAATCGTGTTTTTTATATTTCTATGCGGACTTCTGCAGCTTCTGACAGAAGGCTATACACCAAGTGCAACATTTGCTGATTACTATTCTTTGAGCTCTGAATATCATACAGGAGGCGGCGTATTTGGAGGTGCGGTCTGTATTTCCACAGCTTCCGCATTTGGAGTGATAGGTGGTGCAGTGATCATTGTGCTGGTACTCCTTGTCTCACTGATCATCATCACCCAGAGATCTTTTTTTGGATTTATGAACAAGATTGTGGATTTTATCTCAGAAGTAGTGCAGGAAGGCAGAGACGCATATATAGAGGGTCAGCCTGACCGCGAAAAGCAGAAAGAATTACGCAGGAAGATCCGTGCTGAAAAAAGGGCAGAGAAAATCCGGATTCTGGAGGAAGAACTGGCAGAAGAAGAGCTGGCACTTGCAGGGGAGACTTCTGAGAATAACGGAAAGAAGAAATTCCGGAGAAAATCTGTCAGAGCAGAAAAAGAAAGACAGGCTGCTGTAAAAGCCAACCGTAAGGGAGAATTTAATCTTCCTTCTTTTCTTGATGAAGAAAAAGCAGAGCTTCCGGCAGATACTGATCTGACAGAAGAGGAGAAGACTGATAAAGAGGAGAACCAGCCATCTTATGAAGCACCGTTGGAATTTCAGATCCATCGTTCGACACAGGTACCGCAGGAGGACGAGGACGCAGAAAAACCTGATTTTGAACGTGATATCCAGGAAAATACACTGGAAGATGATTATGATGGATATGAAGATGCTGATATCCCGGAGATGCACCAGATTTTTCCGGGGAAATCTGAAACTGTGCCTGAAAAGTCAAAGTTTCATAAAAACAGAACAGCATCAGCAGATCCGAAAGAACAGGTGAATTCAGAAACACAGGCTCAGGCAGAAGAGAAATCATCTCATCAGCCATCCAGAAATCCGAAATCTTCCCAGGCGGAGATCGAACACGGAATCAACAATATCCAGCATGAGATCAGTCAGAAAGAACTTCCTGAGAAGAAACCATACCAGTATCCACCTCTGAAACTTCTGAAACGTGGGGATGGCAGATCCCAGGGAGATTCGGATGCCCATTTAAGAAAAACGGCCCAGAAACTTCAGGATACTCTGCATAATTTTGGCGTTAATGTAACAGTGACAAATGTAAGCTGTGGCCCGACTGTTACCAGATATGAACTTCAGCCTGAGATGGGAGTGAAAGTCAGTAAGATCGTAGGACTTTCTGATGATATCAAACTGAATCTTGCTACTCCGGATATCCGTATTGAGGCACCGATACCCGGCAAGGCTGCTGTGGGAATTGAGGTTCCGAATAAGGAGAACAGTCCTGTTATGCTCCGGGATCTTCTCCAGTCTGATGAATTTAAAAATGCCAAATCCAAGCTTTCTTTTGCAGCAGGAAAAGATATTGCAGGTAAACCGGTTGTGGCAGATATTGCCAAGATGCCCCATCTCCTGATCGCAGGTGCTACTGGTTCTGGTAAATCTGTGTGCATAAATACCCTGATCATCAGTATTCTTTATAAGGCAACACCGGATGAAGTACGTCTGATCATGATTGACCCGAAAGTAGTAGAGCTGAGTGTATACAATGGTATTCCGCATCTGTTTATTCCTGTTGTCACAGATCCGAAGAAGGCTGCCGGTGCTCTGAACTGGGCTGTTTCCGAGATGACAAGCCGTTACAATGCTTTTGCGGAGTATGGAGTGCGTAATCTTGGAGAATATAATAAAAAAGTTGCAAATATGCGGGTTCCGGAGGGAGAAAAAGCTCCTGAGAAGATGCCGCAGATCGTGATCATTGTAGATGAGCTTGCGGACCTTATGATGGTTGCGCCTGGTGAGGTGGAGGATGCTATCTGCCGTCTTGCACAGCTGGCTCGTGCTGCCGGCATTCATCTGATCATTGCAACGCAGAGACCATCTGTAAATGTCATTACAGGTCTTATCAAAGCGAATATGCCGTCCAGAATTGCATTCTCCGTGTCATCAGGAGTGGATTCCAGAACAATTCTGGATATGAATGGCGCAGAAAAACTTCTCGGTAAAGGAGACATGCTGTTTTATCCGCAGGGATATCAGAAGCCAGCCAGACTGCAGGGTGCGTTTGTGTCTGATGAAGAAGTCAGCGCTGTTGTAGAATATGTTTCTGATAAGAATCAGGGAGCGGTCTATGACACTGCCATCGAGAAGCAGGTGAATACTGCCAGCGCAGCAGGAGGAGCCGATGGCGGTGACAGAGACGTATACTTTACAGATGCGGGTAAGTTCATCATTGAGAAAGAGAAGGCTTCCATCGGCATGCTCCAGCGTATGTTTAAGATCGGATTTAACCGTGCTGCAAGGATCATGGACCAGCTGTGTGATGCTGGCGTTGTAGGCCCGGAGGAAGGAACCAAGCCTCGTAAAGTACTGATGTCAGCAGAAGAGTTTGAGAATTATCTGGAGGAGAACGGCTGATGAAGATAAGTATTCTTACTGTAGGGAAAATCAAAGAAAAATATTTAAGAGATGCGATCGCAGAGTATTCCAAGCGGCTCAGCCGCTACTGTAAGCTGGAGATCATTGAGGTGGCTGATGAAAAAACACCGGACAATGCCAGTGAGACAGTGGAGGATTCCATCCGGAGTAAAGAGGGCGAACGTCTTCTGAAATATATTAAGGATGATGCATTTGTGATTACCCTGGAGATTGCAGGCGAACAGCTTACCTCAGAAAAATTTGCAGAGAAGATCAACAATCTGGGAATCCGGGGAACCAGCCATATCCAGTTTGTGATCGGAGGTTCCATAGGACTTGGGAAAGAAATACTCAAAAGATCCGACTATGCTCTCAGCTTTTCCAAAATGACATTCCCACATCAGCTGATGCGTGTGATTCTTCTGGAACAGATCTACAGAAGCTACCGCATTATCAGCGGAGAGCCATATCATAAATAAAATATCTACTTTATCAGAGAACCGGTTTTTTCTATTTTCGAAAAAGCCGGTTTTTTATGAGAAAATATACTAAAAAGATAAAATACCTTGAAAAAGATTGACTAGACTAACTTACTGTTGTATAACAAAGTTATAGGAAATTAACAATATAACAGAGGGAGTTTTCCGGTATGAAAAATATAAAGAGTAAATCTGCTACAGCACTGGCTGTCGGTATGTCTGTAATTCTTGGATCGGGAAATATGGTACTGGCAGCAGATAACAGGATCAGTAAGGAAGAAACCGTTTATATTAATGCAGAGGCGGACGGGACTGTAAAGGAGATCACAGTCTCAGAATGGCTGAAAAATTCAGGAGAAACTTCCGGTTCATCGATCAAAGATGTTTCAGATCTTACTGAGATTAAAAATACAAAAGGTGACGAGGAATACACCCAGAAGGGGCAGGAGCTTACCTGGGAAAATGATGGGAAAGATATTTATTACGAGGGAAAAACAGAGAAAGGCCTCCCTGTAACAGTGAAATTTACCTATGAACTGGATGGAAAAGAGATCAAGCCCAGCGATCTTGCAGGAAAATCCGGACATCTGAAGATTCATGTTACCTATCAGAACAATACGAAAACAACCAAAAAAGTCAATGGAAAATCAGCAGAACTGTATTCTCCGTTTATGATGATCACTGGCATGATCCTTTCCACAGATCATTTTTCAAATGTGACAGTTGATAATGGAAAAGTTGTAGAAGATGATTCCAGAAACATCGTTCTTGGAATAGCTATGCCCGGTCTGAAAGAAAGCCTGGATCTCTCAAAAGATGTGGAAAATGATATTACCATTCCGGAGGATTTTACAATGGAAGCGGAAGTGACAGAATGTGAGATGACATCTTCTTTTACAGTGGCTATGCCAGACGTGCTGGATGAGATCGATCTGGATGATCTTGCCAGTGTTGATGATCTGCAGGAGTCCATCAGCAAGATGACAAAAGCTGCTTCCAGGCTTTTAAAAGGAACGAAGTCTCTTTACAAAGGAACCGATACGCTGAATACCAAATATAAAGAATTTGATCAGGGAATTTCAACACTGGCAACAGGAGTTTCTTCTTTAAGCTCCGGCGTTCAGAAACTGGACAGCGGAGCAGGAACCCTGACAAGCGGGGCATCTGCATTAAGCAGCGGAGCCTCCCAGCTGGCACAGGGAGTTTCTGTTTATACTTCAGGAACAAATTCTCTTGCATCAGGCATAAAACAGTATACTGCTGGCGTTGATACCTTGAACAGCAGTATGCCGCAGGTTGCAGAAGGCGTAAATTCATATACAAAAGGTGTTGACAGTTACGTTTCCGGCGGAAGCCAGCTTTCTGACGGAATTACCTCCTATGTGAAGGGGGCAACAGATCTGACAGACGGTGTAAAAGAATACATAAGCGGAAATAATGCTCTTTCAGAGAATATGATCCAGTATCTGAATGGTATCAGGAATATTCTTGATGGAATGGATACACTGGTACCAGGAATAGATACAACAGTGAAAAGTACATTGGAAGCGGCAGAACAGTTAAAGGCTCTTGGAGAGGCCATTGACGCAGAATCACTTGCAGGTATTACTGAGGATACGGCAGACTTTGGCGAAGCTGCATCTGCTTATTACGAAAAAGTACAGAACTATACTGCAGGTGTAGAACAGCTTGGTCAGAAAATCGCAGAGCTGAAAGAACAGATATCCTTGGCTGATGAAGCAGATGATTCTCAGGTATCCGGTGCTGTGCAGACTGCAGCGGATACTCTGAAAAGCAATGCAGACACCATGAATGGTCAGGCATCTGTTATTGAAAGCTGGATCGGAAGCAATAGCTCTGCGCAGGTGGATACCTCAGCAGTGGACAGCGAAGTTGACACAGTCAAGAATAATCTTTCAGCAGCTGAATACGCATTATCTGATATTGATTACAGTTCTATGGATGAAGGAACAAAAGCAGCTGTACAGGCAGCCCTTGGGGCTGTGCAGGCAGCAAAGAACAGTGCGGAGGGCATTGATACCTCTTCTCTGAAAAATCAACAGACAGATACTTCTCAGTTAAAATCAGCAGCTGACACACTGAAAAATGCAGCATCTGAATCAGAGAAAATATCCGAAACAACCAGAACAGCAGCCGAAAGTCTGAACAGTCTGGAGAATACAACTTCTTCTCTTGCGGCAGTTCTATGCAGTCTGGAAGAAAATGTAGATCAGCTCAATGAAACGGCACAGAATCTGATTGCAGAAGGCAAAGACGTAAAAGCAGATGGCAGCACCCTTTCAGAAAAAGGAGCAAAACTCTCCACCGCAATGGCCGATATGAATAAAGCTTTTACAGATATTGAGAAAAAACTTCCGGAGATCCGTAGCGGAATCAGCACTTTAAAAGATACTGCCGATGCGCTTGCAAAAGAAAATTCCCAGCTGCAGTCCGGCTATGAAAGTGGTCTTTCCGAAGGAAGCGCAGGTCTTCAGACAGCAGCAAACTCTCTTGTAAAAGCCGGAAAAGAAATCACCTCCGGTATCACAGTTCTTCAGGGCCAAAAGAATGCCAATGCGAAAGCCCTGCAAAGCGGAGCCTCATCTCTGAAAAAAGCAGAGAAAACTCTGACATCCGGAAGTAAACAGATACGCGAAGCCATTACAAAACTTCAGACAGGCATTCAGACAATTTCTGCAAACAGCAGTAAACTGACATCCGGAGCAGACCAGCTTTCCTCTTCTGGAAGTCAGCTGAACAGCGGAGCCAGTAAACTGGCTTCAGGAGCAGGTACTCTTGCAACGGGAACCCAGAGCCTTAAAACAGGAACATCTGCCCTTTCTTCAGGAGTGGGATCTTTACAGAGCGGAGCTGATAAATTAAAAGATGCCAGTTTGCAGGTGCAGGAAGGAATCAGCAAACTAAGCGACGGAGCGAAATCCTTAAGTGACGGCCAGTCGAAATTTTATAAAGAAGGCGTAAAGAAACTGGATGATGCAGTAAACAAAGATCTGAAAGATGTGATCGACAGATTCAAGGCCCTGAAATCTGAGGAAGTTTCCTACGACAGCTTTACTTCACGTGCAGATGGCATGGACGGAAGCGTGAAATTTATTTATGAGACAGAGCCGATCGAAGTCGATGAAAAAAATTAAAAATTTTACATCATATCGCAAAAGGTGCTGCTGAACATGGAGTAAACAATAACTTGACAATTCCCTGATTTGTAGTATGATAAGAAAAGAGTAGCACTCGAGATAAAAGAGTGCTAATAATACAGAAAGAAGGAAATCATTATGGCATTAAAACCAGTTCAGGACAGAGTCATCGTGAAGTATTTTGAGACAGAGGATAAGACAGCATCCGGCATTGTACTTCCGGATAGCTCCAGGGAGAAGACACAGCAGGCAGAGGTTATCGCAGTAGGCGGCGGTAAGATCGTAGACGGTAAGGAAGTACCGGTACAGGTGAAACCGGGCGACCGTGTTATCTATGGTAAATACACAGGAACCGAGATTAAATATGAAGGTGAGAAATATCTGGTGATCAATGCTGACGATATTATTGCCATTGTAGAGGAATAATGAAGAATTTTTACCGCAATTTTCTGAAACTGTGTTCCATGTTGGTGCTGCAGAATGTTGTGACTTTAAGTGTTAATCTTGCAGATAATATCATGCTTGGTGCATTCAGTGAAACTGCATTATCCGGTGTAACGACCGTGAATCAGGTACAGTTCGTCTTTCAGCAGCTGCTTATGGCGCTGGGAGACGGACTTGTCATATTCGGCAGCCAGTACTGGGGAAAGAAGGAAACGCAGCAGGTAAGAAAAATCAGTGCCTGGGCCATGCGCACAGGCCTTTTTATTGCCCTAATCCTGTTTATACTGGCAAGTTTTTTTCCGAGACAGCTGCTTGGGCTTTTTACAACAGATCAGACGATCATTGAGGCAGGAATGTCCTACCTGACGATCATCCGGTTTACATATTTTTTCTTTGCCATTACTCAGATACTGCTGGCAACACTTCGGTGTGTGGAGATCGCAGGGATTGCATTTGCCCTGTCTGTAATGACGTTGGTGATCAACTGTACCATTAACTGGATCCTGATCTATGGACATTTTGGGGCACCCGGAATGGGAGCGGCAGGAGCAGCAGTGGGAACACTGACAGCCCGTATTGTGGAAATCTGCGTGCTGATCATCTATATCAGCAGAAAACAGGGGTGGATTGGTATTCGTCTTAAAGATTATCTTAAGACAGACTGGGAATTTGGCTGGAAATACTATAAAGTAGTCTGTCCGCTTCTTGTGATACAAGGGCTCTGGGGAGTGAATACAGCTCTTCAGACTGTGATCCTGGGGCATATGACAGCGGCAGCTATTGCAGCCAACAGTGCGGCTTCCAATTTGTTTTTGATGGTGAAATCCGCAGCAGTAGGGGCAGCGTCCGCAGCATCGGTCACTATGGGTAAGACAATAGGCTCCGGAGATCTGGATCTTGCGAAGCTTTATTCCAGGAAGCTTCAGAAGCTGTTTGTAGTTATGGGACTCACCTGTGGCGTACTTTTGTTCTTTATTCGGATTCCGGTATTGAGCCTTTATCAGCTTTCACCGGAAACAAGGAATATGGCCAATACATTTCTGATCATTTTAAGTGTTGTGATGGTGGGAATGTCTTATCAGATGCCTACCAACGGAGGGATCATCCGTGGAAGTGGCAGCATTGCATATTCCATGAAAGTGGATCTGATCAGCACCTGGGTTGTTGTGATCCCTCTGTCTGCATTTGTGGCTTTTGTGGTAAAAGCATCTCCTGCGGTTGTGGTGTGCTGCCTGAATGCAGACCAGATCTTCAAATGTGTGCCGGCGTTTATCAAATGCAACTACGGTCATTGGATCAAAAACATGACGAATTAAATAACGCTACATTCAGATCAAAAATATCCGGGATTCTCTTTACAGAAGTCCTGGAGATTTTTTTATATAAAATATTTCTTGACGCATCCTGTTTCTACAGGTAGAATAATACATAAGATTTTATCGAAATGCAGTGAGAAAATCCATATAAATTCCCGGATAAACTTGACAATGAATAGAAGATATAGTACTATTCTATCTATATCATACTAACCCAGTGGGAAAAATGGAGATATTCACTGGATCAGAGGAGGAACTAAGAGATGAGAAAAAAAGTACTGGCAGCACTTCTTGCAGCTGCAGTAGCAGGAACTACAGTTTTTGCAGGAACAGCGGTTTTTGCAGCAGAGAATACAGAAGAAGCCAAGGCAGAGGGCGGTAATATCACTATTGCAGAGACAGCAGACCCACAGAACATCAATCCACTTTATGTTATAGATCAGACAAGCTTTGATATGATGCAGGCACTGTACAGCCCGTTTTTTGAGATCGTGAACGGAGAGATGTATTACGGAAACGGACTTTGCGAAAGTGTAACAGCCAACGATGATGCCAGCGAATTTACCCTGAAGCTGAAAGACGGACTGAAATGGCATGATGGTGAGCCGCTTACAGCAGATGATGTTGTATTTACCATGCAGGTTCTGGTAGATGAGAAGCAGAACGTACCATATGCTTCTTATGGATATGTGAATGACAAGGCTGTAGAGGCGGAGAAGGTAGATGACCTTACTGTGAAACTTTCCCTGGGTTCTTCTTCAGCAGGTTTTCTCGGTGGACTGAGCCAGGTTTACTGCATTCCGAAACACATTTATGAGGGTGTTGAGAACATCGGTGAGAGCGATCTGAACAATAATCCGGTAGGAAACGGACCGTTTAAATTCGAAGAATATAAATCCGGCGAGTACTTTAAAGTAACGAAATTTGATGACTATTTCCAGGATGTAAACCTGGATTCCATCACATTTAAGATCGTCAAGGATTCCAGCTCTGCCAACGCAGCACTTGCAAGCGGCGATCTGGATGCACGTTTGATCAGTGCAGATGATTATGATACAGTCAGCGCATATGATAACGTAAACATCAATACATATAATTCCGGAAGAGTTAACGCGATGTTTATGAACGAGCTGAACGAGGATCTTCAGGATGTAAAAGTACGCCAGGCTATCGCATATGCCCTGAACAAAGAAGAGTTCTGTCAGTTTGCATTCCTTTCCGAGGATTACGCAGAGCCTGCAGACTCCCTGTTTACACCGGATACTCTCTACTATGCAAAACCGGACAACACTTATGATAATGATCCGGCTAAGGCACAGGAGCTTCTCTCTGAAGCAGGCAAGACAAGCCTTTCCCTGAACCTGATGTATATTTCCACAGATAAGACCATGGAGAGCGAGGCACTTTACGTACAGTCTGCACTGGCTAACGTAGGAATCACAGTAAATCTTCTTCCGACGGATGAGTCCACCTTCAAGAACAAAACAAAGGATCCGGAATGTACAGACTATGATCTGGTACTCAGCTTCTATACTTTAGGAGAGGAGCCGAGCCTTTATGCAGATATGTGCTCTTCTGACAGCCGTTCCAACTACTCCAGGATCAAAGATACAGATCTTGATGCACTGTGGGATAAGGGCAACAGTACAGCAGATGAGACAGAGCGAGGTGAGATATACAAGGAGATCCAGAACACCATCAACGACAATATGTATATCTACCCGATCGCATACTCCAACGGATTCTATGCTGTAAACAAAGAGTTCGGCGGTTTTGATGAGTGCCTGTTAAAAACTATTTACTATGATTACTCCAAAATCTATACACTGGCTGAATAATAAAAAATATATAAATAAACAGCTGTTGTCTGCAAGTAACAGATAACAGCAATAAACACGGAAAAGGAAGAGGCTGACGCGGTTTTCTGCGCCAGCCGATTTCCTGTTTTCGGGAAATTAAAGGAGGTACATTTTGAAGAAGATCGTAAACCGTCTGATACAGTGTATTCTTACTCTGTTTATCGTTTCCGTCCTCTGTTTTGCCCTGACAAAAGCAGCTCCGGGAGACCCGGTCCTTACTTATGTAGAGCCGAACATGAGTGAAGAGTACATTCAGAATTTAAGAGAAAGCTTAGGTCTTACCAAGCCCTTATATGAGCAGTATTTTCTGTGGCTTGGAAGGATTTTACACGGAAATTTCGGAAACTCCCTGATGAATAACCGTCCTGTTCTTACACAGATGCTGGAACGTCTTCCTGCAACTGTGATCCTGATGGGAACCAGTATGCTTCTGGGATTTCTCATTGCCATTGTCCTTGGTCTGTATTCCGGAAAAAACAAGAACGGCATCCTGGATAAGATCACCAGTCTTTTCTGTTATGTGGGAATTTCCATTCCGACTTTCTGGTTTGGAATCATGCTGATCTATCTTTTCAGCGTTCATCTCCATATCCTGCCAAGTATCGGTATGCATTCCGATGGGAACCGCTCTTTCGGGGATCTGGTCCTTCATATGGTAATGCCATGTGCAGTCCTGACTTTTGCGAATGCATCGCAGTACATCAGGTACTTAAGAAGCAGTACCATCACAGAGATGTCCTCAGACTATGTTATGGTGCAGAAAGCTTACGGAATGAAAGAATCCGGAATCCTTTTCCGCCACGTTCTGAAAAACGCCATGCTGCCTATGATCACAGTCCTGGGAATGAGCCTGCAGTCACTGGTATCCGGTGCCATTATCACAGAGCAGGTTTTTGCATGGCCGGGAATTGGTCAGCTGGCAGTTACAGCAGTTATGCAGTATGATTATCCACTGATCATGGGAATCACCATGTTTACTGCACTTCTTGTGGTACTGGGAAATCTGCTGGCAGACATTCTGTATGCAGTTTTTGATCCAAGGATCCGCAAGGCCGGATGTTAGGAGGTGAAGGAACATGAGAGAAAATATCTGGAAAAACATCAAACTTGGTTTTAAGACAAATAAACTTGCAGTGGTAGGTGCAGCAGCTATTATCCTGCTGGCACTGATTTCCATTTTTGCTTTTCTGTATCCGGTGGATCCCAATGCCATCAGTGCAACAGAGAGACTGAATGCTCCTTCCATGGCGCATCTTTTCGGTACGGATGATATGGGACGTGATTATCTGGCCCGCTGTATTTACGGAGGAAGAGCATCCCTTCTGGTGGGATTTCTTTCCATGGTGCTTTCCACAGCCCTTGGTGTGGTCATTGGTTCTGTCAGCGGCTTTGTGGGTGGAACCGTGGATGCAGTACTGATGCGTCTTGTTGATGCTCTGATGAGCCTGCCTACATTCCTGATCATGATCGTTATGAATGCATTCCTGAAACCCGGACTTCAGAATATTGTCCTGATCATTGGTTTTCTGACCTGGATGAACATTGCCAGGATCGTCCGCGGTGAGACGATTTCCCTTAATGAGAGGGAATATGTAGTCTACGCAAAAATCTCCGGACAGAAAAAAATTGCTACGATCATCCATCACATCCTTCCGAATATCATGCCGACGATCATTGTAGCTGCAACGATGAATATTGCAAATGCTATTCTTATGGAATCTGCATTAAGCTTTTTCGGCCTGGGAATCCAGCCGCCGACAGCTTCCTGGGGAAGCATGCTCAGCAATGCCCAGCGTTACATCCAGCAGGCACCGTACCTTGCAATTTTCCCTGGAATCCTGATCCTGATCACAGTTATCAGCTTTAATTATCTGGGTGAGGTTCTGCGAAAAGTATTCGAGCCTAAGTAAGGGGGATATCATAAATGGAAAAATTACTGGAAGTAAAAAATCTGAAAGTGTCTTTCTTTACAGATCTTGGAGAGGCACAGGCAGTAAAAGATGCAGGCTTTGCCATTGAAGAAGGCGATTTCTTCGGCATTGTAGGAGAGTCAGGAAGCGGAAAAAGTGTGACAACGAAATCAATTCTCCGTCTGGGTCCGTCCAACTGTAAGATCAAGGGTGGAGAGATCCTGTTTAAAGGCGATGATATCCTGAAGAAAAACGAGGCTGAGCTTCGTAAGATCCGGGGCGGCGAGATCGCCATGATCTTTCAGGATTCCCTTTCCGCGCTTAATCCTGTTTATACAGTTGGAAGCAAGATGGTGGAGCTGATCCGCCGTCATACCGATATGAACAAAAAAGAGGCAAAAGCCCGTGTGCTGGAGCTTCTCACAGCTGTCGGCATCACAGACCCGGAGAAAGCAATGCGCAGCTATCCCCACGAACTTTCCGGCGGTATGCGCCAGCGTGTGATGATCGCCATGGCCATGAGCAGCAATCCGAAGGTTCTGATCGCAGATGAGCCGACAACGGCTCTGGATGTTACTATTCAGGCACAGATCCTGCATCTCCTTCTGGAACTGCAGAAAAAGAACAATATGAGTATCATCCTGATCACTCACGATCTGGGCGTTGTGGCACAGACCTGCAAGCGTGTAGCAGTTATGTGCGGTGGCTATGTGGTGGAAGAAGGAACCGTAGAAGAGATTTTTCTCCGTCCGGGACATCCGTATACACAGGCACTGATTGCCAGCATGCCACGTGTAGGCGGAACGTTTGAGCAGTTTCTTGAAAGAGATCTTTCTGACGGAAGCGGAAATCTCTGTCCATTCCTCAACCGCTGTAAATATGCAGATAAGACCTGTGAGGCCTGTCTTCCGAAATATTATGAAGCTGCAGAGGGGCATCGTATCCTCTGTCACAGAAGGGAGGAGAACAAATGAGCAAGCCATTAATTGAAGTAAAAGATCTGAAAGTGTATTTTAAACAGAAATCTCCGAAACTTCTGTCATTCAAGCCGGGCATCCTGAAAGCAGTAGATGAAGTAAGCTTTTCTATTGAAAAAGGAAAGACATTTGGCCTGGTAGGGGAGTCCGGAAGCGGTAAATCCACCATTGGAAAAGCAATCTTAAGATATCATAAGCCAACAGGCGGTGAAATCCTTTATGAGGGCACAGAAATCGGAAACATGGGAGAAAAAGATCTTCTTCCTTATCGTAAAAAAATGCAGTCTGTTTTCCAGGATCCGTATTCATCCCTGGACCCAAGCCATACAGTACAGGATATTATCTGTGAGCCTATGGAGATCCACAAGATGTATACTCCAAAAGAACGGAAAGACCGTGCAAAAGAGCTGATCCGTGTTGTAGGACTGAAGGAACAGGATCTTCTGAAGTATCCTCATGAGTTTTCCGGTGGACAGAGACAAAGAATTTCCATTGCAAGGGCACTTTCCGTGCAGCCGGAGTTTGTAGTCTGTGATGAGCCGATCTCTGCACTGGATGTTTCCCTGCAGGCACAGATTGTTCAGATGCTTCAGGATCTTCAGGAGAAATACGGCCTTACTTATCTGTTTATCAGCCATCAGCTTCAGGTTGTACAGAAGATCTGTGATGAGATCGGAGTGCTTTATCTGGGAAACCTTATGGAGATTGCAGATGCAGACAAACTGTATTCCAATCCGTTGCATCCTTATACAAAAATGTTGATCTCATCCATCCCAGTGCCAGATCCAAGAGTAAAAACACTGGATCAGATCGTTACAGATACAGGTGTTCAGTCCAGAACTATCAGTGGATGCAGGTTCCATAACCGCTGTCCGTGGTGCGAGGAACGGTGCAAAATGGAGACACCACATCTTCGGCAGGTGGAACCAGGGCATATGGTGGCATGTCATAAATATGAGAAAGGAAAAGAAAAAAGTTGAACAAACATATATACGATAACTATCTTTCCATCCTCAGAGAGGAAATGATCCCGGCCATGGGCTGTACAGAGCCGATCGCCCTGGCTTACGGAGCTGCGAGAGCCAGAGAAGTTCTGGGAAAAGAGCCAGAGCGCATCGTGGCAAAATGCAGCGGAAACATTATCAAGAATGTCCGCTGTGTGATCATCCCCAATTCCGGGGGCTTAAAGGGAATTCCTGCAGGCGTTGTTCTTGGTGCAGTTGCCGGAGATGCTTCTCTTGATATGGAGGTACTTTCCAAAGTGACAGATGAAGGACGGAAACGCTGCAAAGAGCTTCTGAATGCGGATATCTGTAAAGTAGAACTTCTTGACACGCCGGTTGTTCTTCACATTATCATTGAGATGGAAGCAGGAGAAGACAGCGTCAGCCTGGAGATCAAATATGACCATATCAATGTAACAAAGATCATTAAGAACAAAGAGGTCCTTCTTGATGCGGATCAGACTCAGGAAGAAAAAGAAGAGGCAGACCGCACACTGCTGGATCTGGAGAATATCCGGGAATTCGCAGATACAGTGGATCTTTCGGATGTCAGAGAACTTCTGGATACCCAGATCCGAAGCAACATGGCTATTGCCCATGAAGGAATGACCGGAAAATACGGTCTTGGCATCGGCCGTGTGATCCGTGAAAATTACTCCCATGATATGCTTACCAGAATGAGAAGCCTTACAGCAGCAGCTTCTGAGGCAAGAATGGGAGGCTGTGACATGCCGGTTGTGATCAACTCCGGAAGCGGAAACCAGGGCATTTCCTGTTCCGTGCCGCTGATCGTTTATGCAAGAGAGATGGAACTGCCGGATTACAGTCTTTACCGGGCACTGGTATTTTCCAATCTTCTGACTGTTTACCAGAAACATTATATTGGTAAGCTTTCTGCATTCTGCGGTGCAGTGTCTGCCTCCTGTGCAGCAGGTGCAGCTATCACCTACATGGTAGGAGGAAGCATTTCCCAGATCAAAAAGACCATTGAGAACACATTGGCCAATATTCCGGGAATCATCTGCGATGGCGCAAAGATCTCCTGTGCTGCAAAGATCGCAGCCAGCCTGGATGCAGCTTTTCTGGCACATCATCTGGCTATGAACGGTCAGTCCTATGCGCCATATACAGGAATCCTTCAGGAAGAAACTGCAGAGACTATCAGCTGTGTGGGTCAGATCGGTAAGGATGGAATGAAAGAGACAGACAGAGAGATACTTAAGATCATGCTGGAGCATTAAAAAAATATAATAGAATGAAATCCTTCCGCTTGTATTTATGTACTGAATGACGGAAGGATTTTTATGTTTTACGGGACTGCAGATGGTTTGACTTAAAACGGTATTTCGGCTATACTGAACAGGAACGATGCCGGAGCGGAGCTGGCATATGGCATATATCATATAGAAAAGGTTGGATTTATGGACAACGAATTAAGAATTGCAATACTGATCGATGCAGATAATATATCAGATAAATACATCAAGATCATCGTGGATGAGGTAGCCAACATCGGAATCGCAACATACAAGAGAATTTACGGGGACTGGACAAGTGCCCGTCTTTCCTCATGGAAAAAAGTCCTTCTGGAGGATTCTATTATCCCTATCCAGCAGTACAGCTACACAACAGGCAAGAACGCTACGGATTCGGCAATGATCATTGACGCTATGGATATCCTATATTCCGGAAATGTGGATGGATATTGTATTGTCTCATCAGACAGCGATTTTACCCGTCTTGCAGCAAGACTTCGGGAATCCGGGATGCTGGTACTGGGAATGGGCGAGGAGAAGACACCGAAACCATTTATCTCTGCCTGCAACCAGTTCAAATATCTGGATCTTCTCTACCGCAACCAGCAGGAAGAAGAGAAGAAAGAAGCCCAGGCAACAGCAGCAGAGGCGAAAAAAGCCGGAAATAACGGCGGTAAACAAAACAGTTCCGGATCTAAGAAAAACAAAGATCTAAAACGTGTGCGTAAGGCTATCAATGCCATTATCGAAAAGTTTTCAGACGAGGAAGGCTGGCTTTCCTCCGGTCAGCTTGGAGATCAGCTGGGAAAACGTCTGCCTGATTTTGATGTGCGTAATTATGGTTACTCCAAGCTTACTCCATTTATCAAATCACTGGGAAATTATGAGGTTGGCAGGATCCCTACAGGCAGCGGTGGAAGAAAGCAGATCTATTTTCGCATCAGGGAGGAGCAGTGATGAAAAACTATATGGCACCAATGGAGGGTGTTACCAACTGGGTTTACCGCAATGCGTATCATGATTGTTTTTATCCCATGGATAAATATTTTACCCCGTTTATCACTGCCAAGCCAAACAAGAGACTAAGCAGTAAAGAAATAAAAGAAGTATCCCCGGATACGAATGGAAATTTGCCTGTGATCCCACAGATCCTTACCAACAATGCAGAAGATTTTATCAAAACAGCCCATATTTTCCGGGATGAATACGGCCATAAAGAAGTGAATCTGAACCTGGGATGCCCTTCCGGTACTGTGACAGCCAAGGGAAAAGGTGCGGGTTTCCTGGGAGAGCCGGATAAACTGGACAGATTCCTGGATGAGATCTTTAAAGGAACAGATATGGAGATTTCCATCAAGACAAGAGTGGGGACTGACTATGAGGAGGACTGGGAACGTCTTCTTGACATCTATGCAAAATATCCTGTAAAAGAACTGATCATCCATCCACGTCTTCTGAAGGATCATTACAAGGGCACACCAAGATATGAACTGTTTCAGAATGCACAGGAGAAATTAACGGTTCCCTTGGGATATAACGGGGATATTTTTTCTGTGGAAGCATATCAGGAGATCAGGGTAAAGTTTCCAGATGCAGACAGCTTTATGTACGGACGTGGTGTGATCGCTAGGCCGTATCTTCTGGATGAGATTATGAGAACAGGCGGAAATCAGGAGAATTTCAACCGCCAGGAAACTTACAAGCTGAAAATGCGCCAGTTCCATGACCGCATCTATTGCGATTATCAGGAATATCTTTCAGGAGAACGAAATGTATTGTTTCGCATGAAAGAACTGTGGAGCTACATGGCCCCGGGATTTACAAATTACGCAAAATATCTGAAAAAGATCAAAAAGTCTCAGCATTTCGGAGATTATGAGGCAGCTGTGATGAGCCTTTTTGGAGAACAGGAGATCATCTGAATATGGATATCAAAGAGAAATTTGAAGAATTTATAGCCCAGTATCCGATTTTTGAGTACAGGCTTTTAAATGCAGCGGATGTTTCTGTACATGAACGTGTGCGGACGATCTGCAGGGAGGAATGTGAGCGCTACGGAAGTACCTGGGCCTGTCCACCGGCAGTGGGAGAGCTGCCGGAATGTGAGAAAAAGATCCACAGTTATTCGAAGGCAATCTTCTTTTCCAGTGTTGCGGAAGTATCAGACATTATGAATATGGAAGAGATGCTTTCAACAAGAAAAGCCCATGAAGAGCTTACAGAGAAGGTTGGAGATTTTTTTAAAGAAGAAGGATATGAAACCTTCATCCTTTCCACAGAATCCTGCGATTACTGTGAACGATGCGCTTATCTGGATGGCAAACCCTGCCGTTTTCCGGAACACATGCACCCCTGTCTGGAAAGCTATGGTGTTGTGGCAAATGAAATCGTAGAGAGAGAGCAGATGGAGTATAATCTTGGTGGAAATACCATTCTCTGGTTTTCCATGGTGCTGCTCCGGAAATAACAGTCTTAAGGCATTCACCCGAAAAATACATACTGTCAGATCCTCCGGCATAGATTAGTGATAAAGGCCGGGGGATTTTTTATGGGAAAAATAATGAAAATGCTGGAACTTCCCGGTGAGACTGTCTTTCGGGAAACCCAGGTAATCATCACGGGGAAACGTCAGGCACTGATCGAAAATTATCGAAATATCTTAAGCTGTACCAGAGAACAGATTGTGATCCTTACAGCATCCGGGCGGTTGGTCGTCTCCGGAAAAAAGCTGGAGATCGTAAGTTATACGAAACTGGAAATGTGCATCCGGGGACAGATCGAGAGCATGATTCTGGAGGAGGGGCAGAAGAAATGATTCCAGGTTTTGTGCGGGTGTCTGTCACAGGCGAACAATGTGAGCGGTTTCTGAATCTCTGCAGAGGCAGGGATATGGAACTTCGAAAGATCATAAGAACCGGGGAAAAAGAATTTCATGTTACCCTGAAAGTGAAAGATTTTTGGAAGATCAGTCCTCTCCGGCGAAAAACCGGCGTACATATCCATATCCTCCGGAAAAAAGGTCCCGTTTTCTGGCTGTTGGCAGCAAATCGCCATAAACTAATCCTGGCAGGGTTGCTAACCATGGTATGTGTTCTTATATTTCTTTCCGGAAGATTATGGAATATTCATATTGAGGGAAATATCATGAACCCAACACCGGAACTTCTTAAGTTTCTGGAAAAAGAAGGAATCCATTACGGGATGAGCAAAAAAAAGATCCGATGCACCAGTCTGGCAGAAACCATGCGAAGGAAATATCCGGATATTACGTGGGTGTCTGCGAAGCTTTCAGGAACCCAGCTGATCTTTGAGATCCGGGAAGGAACGACTCCACCGGAGGAACAGACAGAAGAAACATTCTGCAGCCTTTTTTCCGAAGTGGAGGGTACTGTGGAAAAGATCATTACCCGCAGAGGGACACCCCTTGTAAAAGAAGGAGATTCGGTAGAAAAAGGACAGGAACTTGTTTCCGGAAGCTTAAATATCACAGATGACAGCCAGCAAGTGGTGCGGTACGAATACGTTCATGCAGATGCGGATATTTACATCCGGCATAATGTTTCGTATTATGACACATTTTCACTGGACCTGAAGAAAAAAGTCCCGGATGGAAAAGCCAGGAGATTTTTTTTTCTGCAGATCGGAAATCTGCGGCTGGATCTGTCTCCAGGTGTAAGAAAAAATGAAGAACGGCTGATCCGGGAATATCCTGCCAGAGTTACGGAGAATTTCATTCTGCCGGTTCTGGCAGGAACGGTCACAGTACAAAAGTATGCGCTTCAGAAGGAAACTCTCACAGAACAGGCTGCAAAAAAACAGGCAGTTCAGAGACTTTATAATTATGAAGAAAAATTAATACAAAAAGGGGTTCAAATATCTGAAAATAATGTTAAAATAGAAATAAATTATCAGGACTGCGTCAGCAGAGGAACTCTTAATGTCATCGAGAAGACAGGACGGGAAGCTCCCACAGAGAAAAAGGCGCAGCCGAAAGAAAGGACACCAGAGGATGGCTAGCAGCATTATCGAATTATATGTGGATGTGCCGGCAGACCGCCAGGCGAATATTTTCGGACAGTTTGACGAGCATCTGAAGCTGATCGAAAGGACTCTGAACGTAACGATGATCTTCCGTGACGGTTCTTTGAAGATCCTGGGAAGCCAGGGGGGAGCCATGCAGGCGAAAGCGATCGTGGAAGAGCTGAATGCTCTTGCAGGAAGAGGCAATACCATCACACAGCAGAATGTGAATTACGCACTCTCCCTTGCCATGGAGAAGATAGGCTCCGTGATGGAGGAGATCGATAAGGATTTTATATGCAACACGATACAGGGAAGGCCCATTAAACCCAAGACACTGGGACAGAAGGATTATGTGGAGCAGATCCGCAGGAAGATGATCGTTTTCGGTGTAGGGCCTGCAGGAACAGGTAAGACATATCTTGCCATGGCCATGGCAGTTACCGCCTTCCGTAACGAGGAGGTTTCCAGGATCATCCTTACAAGACCTGCGATCGAGGCGGGAGAGAAACTGGGATTTCTTCCGGGAGATCTTCAGAGCAAGGTAGACCCTTATCTCCGCCCTCTTTATGACGCACTTTATCAGATCATGGGAGCGGACAGTTTTGCCAAAAATATGGAGAAGGGGCTTATTGAGGTGGCTCCTCTTGCTTACATGAGAGGACGTACGCTGGATAACGCGTTTATCATTCTGGATGAGGCTCAGAACACTACACCTGCACAGATGAAGATGTTCCTGACCCGAATCGGTTTTGGATCCAAGGTGATCGTCACAGGTGATGCTTCCCAGAAGGATCTTCCAAAGGATGCCCCTTCCGGTCTTGATGTGGCAATGAAAGTACTGAAGAAGATCGATGATATCGGTTTCTGCCAGCTGACAAGCAAGGATGTTGTACGCCATCCGCTGGTTCAGCAGATCGTACAGGCTTATGACGATTATGAGAAGAAACAGAAACCAGTGAAATCCCGTAAAGATGACAGGTACACGATAAAAAATAAGGAGTACAGAAGATGACCATAAATATTGAGTATGAGACAGATCAGGAACTTGGCATTGATTATGCGGCACTGGCCTCCCAGGTGGCAGATAAAGTTCTTGAGATGGAGAATTGTCCGTATGACGGGCAGGTGAATCTTGTCCTTACAGATAATGAGGAGATTAAGAGAGTAAACACAGAATTTCGGAATATCCAGGCACCTACGGATGTTCTGTCATTTCCCATGATCCCTTTTGAGACTCCGGCAGACTATTCTGTTGTGGAGGAGGATGAGTCTTATTTTGACCTGGACAGTGATGAACTTCTTCTTGGAGATATCATGATCTCCGTTCCGAAAGTTTTTGCCCAGGCAGAGGAATATGGACACAGTGTTACAAGGGAGTTCTGTTTCCTGGTAGCACACAGCATGCTTCATCTTCTTGGTTATGACCACATGACAGAGGAAGAAGCGAAAGTTATGGAGGCCAAACAGGCCGCAGCTCTTAAGGAGCTTGGAATCAATCGATAACCCCCGTGTGGATAGTAAATCCTACATCAGACTGAAGGAGGTAATATATGAGAAGAACAGGTATTCTGGCAGGTATCATGGCAACATGTATGTGCATGGCCCAGACAGTCCCGGCATTTGGGGCACAGCAGGATCTGGTAGGTTTTGTTCCGAACGAGGAGAATCAGACGGAAACCCAGGTAAAGAGCTATCTTACAGGTGAGAATGTTCCCGAGAGTATCGGCCGCCGGAGGCCTGTTGCCGTAATGATGGGCAATAACAGTTCAGGCGCACCGCAGAGCGGAATTGGCCATGCAGGTGTTGTTTATGAAGCACCTGTGGAAGGAAATATTACCCGTCTTATGGGAATTCTCGAAGATTATGACAGTCTGGAGAGGATCGGTTCTGTCCGGAGCTGTCGTGATTATTATCTTTTTTATGCAAATGAATTTAATGCAATCTATGCACATTATGGACAGGCTGTCTACGCACTGCCTTATCTGGAACAGCATGTGATCGATAATCTCAATGGTATCAATATGGGTAATCTGGCGTTTTTCCGGACAACAGACCGGAAAGCACCGCACAATGCCTACACAGATGCAGCACATCTTCAGGCAGGGATCGATGCAATGAAATACAGTCAGGAATATAACACGGACTATTCAGGACATTATCTTTTTGCAGAAGATGGTATTGAAACAGTTCCGGCAGATGGCATCACTGCGAATCTTGTAAAACTTGATAATTTTACAGATAATCATCCATGGTATGAATATGATGCAGCATCCGGTGAATACAGACGTTTCCAGTATGGAAAGGAACACGTAGACCAGCTGGATAACAGGCAGCTTACCTGCGATAATATTATCCTTCAGTATTCATCCTGCCCGGCTTATGATGCCAATGGATACCTGAATATTGATGCCACTTCCGGCGGACAGGGCAAGTTTATCACAAGAGGAAAAGCGATTGATATCCGCTGGGAAAAGGATTCGCAATGGGGAATTACTCATTATTATGACACCAATGAACAGGAGATCCGTCTGAATCAGGGAACAACCTGGGTGGAGATCGTGCAGAATGATCGTGTCAATTCCGTCACATATCAGTAGATTTATATTATAAAACAAAGAACGGTCCGGGCAATGGAATGATTGTCCGGATCATGCAATAAATATCAGGTATCAGGAGAAACAGAAAACATGAATGCAAATTACAGAGAACAACTGAAAGATAAGAAACGTATCGTAATCAAGATTGGATCTTCTTCTTTGATCCATACAGAAACTGGAAGACTGGATTTCCGCAAGCTGGAGATCCTTGCAAGAGAACTCAGCGATCTTCACAACCAGGGAAAAGACGTGGTACTGGTATCCTCCGGAGCGATTGCTGTAGGGGCAGCTGCTCTCGGAATGAAAGGTAAACCGGCAGAACTTAAGAAAAAACAGGCATGTGCGGCAGTAGGACAGGCCAGACTGATGACTATTTACCAGAAGCTCTTTGGTGAATATAACCAGATGGTGGCACAGATCCTTATGACAAAGAATACCATGGTCAATAATGCAAACCGCAGAAATGCCCAGAATACGTTTAATGAACTTCTTGCCGTAGGTGTTATCCCTATCGTAAATGAGAACGACTCCGTATCTTCCTATGAGTTTCAGAATCTTGTAAAATTCGGTGATAATGATACGCTTTCTTCTGTAGTTGCCGCGCTGATCGGCGCAGATCTTCTGATCCTGATGTCTGATATTGACGGACTTTTCACAGATGATCCCAATTCCAATCCGGATGCAGAGTTTATTGACATTGTAGAAAATATGGATGATAATATGCGTAAACTTGGCAAGTCTTCAACAGGAAGCAATGTGGGAACCGGGGGAATGGCGACCAAGCTTACAGCAGCGATCATTGCCACAGCAGCAGGAGCTGACATGGTCATTGCCAACGGAAACGATTTCCACAACATTCACAGGATTGTGGAAGGCAAGAGCTGCGGTACTTTGTTTGTAGGAAACAAGAAGGAAGAATTCTTCCTGATCGATTATATTGAGAAACTGCTGTAAGAATAATTTTCAGATAGAAAAAGAGGAGACTGTTTTATTATGATGGATAATATCAAGATCGACAGAATCAATGCACTGGCACATAAGCAGAAGAGTGTAGGACTGACAGAAGAGGAGAAAGTTGAACAGGCCAAACTTCGAAGGGAATATCTGGATGCGGTAAAAGGCAGCCTGCGTGCACATCTGAACAATATCGATATTAAAGAAAAAGATGGAAGCATCACCAATCTGGGAGAAAAATATGGAAGAAAAAAAGGAAATTAGAAAAAAGATCTTCAAAGCAAGAAAAGAACACAGTGATGAATGGATCCAGGAAAAAAGCCGCATGATCACAGGAAAACTGACAGTCCTTCCGGAATATCAGAGGGCAGAGCGGATCATGGCATATGCAGATTATAACCATGAAGTGATCACTCGTTATATCATTGAGCAGGCATGGAAGGATGGCAAGGAAGTTGCAGTTCCCAAGGTGTTCGGAAAAGATATGGTGTTTTATAAGCTGATTGATTTTTCCCAGCTGGAATCCGGTTATTTCGGAATTCCGGAGCCAAAGGAAGACGGCGAGACAGTTTCCTGGGAGGATGCCATGATGGTTATGCCAGGAGTTGCTTTTGATGTGAACTGCAACCGGGTTGGATATGGCGGTGGTTTTTATGACCGTTTCCTTGAGAAACATCCAAAGATCAGCCGGGTGGCAGTGGGATTTTCTTTCCAGATTCTTCCGGAAGTTCCCACAGAGCCTACAGATATCCGACCGCAGGTGATCGTTACAGAAGAGAATATATACCGCGACGCGCAGTAAAAACTGCTGTAATAAGAGTAAGAAAGGCAGGAATATTTGGAAATGAATGAAATGCTTGAAAAACTGGGACAAAACGCAAAGGATGCAGAAGTTGTCCTTCGAAATCTTTCCACAAATGACAAGAACAGAACACTTGAGACTGTAGCACAGGCTCTTACAGATCATACAGAAGAGATACTGAAAGCCAATGCGCTGGATGTAGAAAACGGAAAAAAGAACCAGATGCCTGAAGGCCTTATTGACAGACTGATGCTGAATGCTGACAGGATCGGGGGAATGGCAGACGGACTTCGCCAGCTTGTAGGACTGGAAGATCCCATCGGTGAAGTAACAGGCATGAAAAAACGTCCTAACGGACTTCTGATCGGACAGAAACGGGTTCCGCTTGGTGTGATCGGAATCATTTACGAGGCACGTCCTAATGTAACTTCCGATGCTTTCGGACTTTGTTTTAAAACCGGAAATGTTGTGATCCTCAAAGGTGGAAGCGATGCCATTCATTCCAATACAGCGATTGTAAAATGTATACGTGAAGCACTTGTTTCAGCAGGGATCACTGAGAATGCAATCCAGCTGATCGAAGATACTTCCAGAGAAACAGCAGCTGAGTTTATGAAGATGAACCAGTACGTGGATGTTTTGATCCCACGAGGTGGAAGAGGACTTATCAGGGCCGTTGTGAACCAGAGTACCATTCCTGTCATTGAGACAGGAACTGGAAACTGCCATATCTATGTGGATGAGACTGCGGATCTTCAGATGGCAGCAGATATTGTGATCAATGCCAAGACCCAGAGAGTCGGCGTATGCAATGCCTGTGAATCCCTTCTTGTGAACCGCAGGGTAAAAGATGAATTTCTCCCTGTACTGGCAGAGCGCCTGAAAGAGAAACATGTTGAAGTGCGTGCAGATAACGATGCTGGAGAGCTGATGCCAGGAGCAGTTCCTGCAACAGAGGAAGACTGGGGAACAGAATACCTGGATTACATACTTTCAGTGAAAGTGGTAGATTCTGTGGAAGAGGCGATCGCCCACATTAATAGATACAATACCAAGCATTCCGAGGCGATCATTACCAATGATTATGTACATGCCCAGAAATTCCTGGATGAGGTGGATGCAGCGGCAGTCTATGTGAACGCATCAACCAGATTTACCGATGGAAATGAGTTTGGTTTCGGAGCAGAGATCGGTATCAGCACCCAGAAGCTTCATGCAAGAGGCCCGATGGGACTGCTTGCATTGACAACTACCAAATATATAATTTACGGAAACGGACAGGTTCGTCCGTAAGAGATTAAGCCGGAAATGTTGAAGTAGAGCGGATTCTTGAGTCCGCTTTACTTTTTTTCGGCGTTGTGCTATACTTTTTTTAATTATTGATTTAGACAGACTAACTCATAACAGGAGGACACATAAAAATGAAGAAAAAACAACTTTTTGCAGTCCTGCTTGCCGGTTCCATGACTGTTGGAATGGCACCAGCCGCAGCATTTGCTGCTGAGGATACAGGAGCTGGTGCAGCTGCAGCCGCAGAGGCGCAGGTTACAGATGATAATACAGATAATACAACAGATGCTACAGATGATTCAGCTACTGCAGATGCAGAAGCCCAGAAACAGGCAGAAGCAGAAGCACAGGCCGCAGCTCAGGCTCAGGCAGAGGCAGAAGCACAGGCCGCAGCGGAAGCGGAAGCCCAGAAACAGGCTGAAGAGCAGGCAGCAGCGGAGGCGAAAGCTCAGGTGGAAGCCCAGGCAGCAGAAGAGCAGGCAGCCGCAGCAGCACAGGCGGAGGCAGAAGCACAGGCCGCAGCAGAAGCCGCAGAAAAAGGAACGATCGTTACTACAGAGGCAGAACTTCATGCTGCGATTGAAGCTGCGACAGCTGTTGACACTTCCACAACTGCAGTTACAGAGACAGAGCCGGCCAAAATCGTGATCAGCGGAACAATCGAGCTTACAGGTTCCGTAACGATCCCGGCGAATAAGAGTATTGCTATTTTAGGAGCAGACACCCAGGCTTCTATTGAACGTGCAGACAGCTTCAAGGGCAATCTTTTTGAAGTAAGTGCCGGCAGTGCACTCTATATGGCTAAGAAGGATGCCACTAAGACAGATACAACAGTAGGGACACTGACTGTTGATGGATCTGTTACGGATGGTTCAGCAGCAGAGGGCTCTCTGATCCATGTTGCAGCAGGAGCGAATTTTTCCCTGACAACAGGCGTAACTCTTGCCAATAACAATACAACTGCAAGAGGAGCTGCTATCTTTAATGAAGGCGGAAGCGTTCTGATCACAGGTGGTACGATCACCGGTAATAAATGTGACAACGGAGCTGTATACAGTACAGGTACAATTTCTGTGAAGAAAGGTGAAGGAGCAACAGATTCAGAGCCGAGCATCACAGATAATAAAAAAGTAGACGGTACAACTCTAGCCAATATCATTCTTTCAGGTGAAGGAAAGATCGAAGTGAAGGGAGAGATCACAGATCAGGCAAAGATCGGATTTTCTGTGGAGAGTCCGGCAGCAGATCTTACAGTGATCACCAAGGCTGATGATCTGACAAATACAGATGTATTTGCAGCAGCTCTTAAGAATCTTGCATCCCAGTATGAGGGCGATACAACGAAATTTACTGTTGATGAGACTACAGGTAAGCTGGTTGCAGCAGAGGTAACGAAACCTGTAGTATCTATTGAGAGCACAGAATGGAAGAGTGGGACAACTGCAACAGCAGTGATCACATCTGATAAAGATGGACAGCTGTATTATAAATGGGTTGCAGAAGGAGCAGAAGCACCAACGTTTGATATATCCAAGGATGGTGAATCTATTAAGGCCGGTGAGAAACATTCGGTCAAACTTGAAGAGCTTAAAGGAAAAAAAGTTATCCTCTATGTACAGGTTAAAGATAGTGAGGGTAATCTCAGCGAAGTGAAGAATACTCCTGTTATCTTGTCAGAAACTCCTAAACAGGCTCCGCAGATAACAAAAGCAGCCTTCTCCAAATGGAACAGTATTTCAGAGGCAGTAGTTACGATTACTTCTGACAAGGCTGGTCATTACTATTATAAATCAGTAAAACATGGAACAAAAGTTACATCTATTGATACAAGCGGAAAAGGTACACCAATCAGTGCAAATGAAGCGACATCTATTAAGCTCAGCAATCTTGATACCAAGACTAGCTATGATGTTTATGTATGTGTTAAGGACAGTGATGGTCTTGTCAGTGATTTGAAGAAGATTGAACTGAATCAGAGTGAACGTCCGACTCCTAAACCGACACAGGCTGTCAGCATCGATGTTAAGTGGACGGGATTTCAGTGGACTGCACACGATTCTGCATCTGTAACACTTCGTACAAATGTTACAGGTACATGCTACTATACATGGGTAGAGCGCGGAGATGACGGAACATCCAGTACACCGAAGAAAGATGCAATTAAGAATAAACAGGCTATAAGTAAAGATAAGAATTTTACAATTTATCTGAATGATCTGGATACAGATAAAGCAATAGACCTTTATTTTTATATTAAACCAAGTAAGGGAACAGAAAGCGGAATAAAGAAAGTAAAACTTGATCAGACAAAACGTCCGGCCAAGGGACATACACCTGTGACACCGCCAGTTACAGACAGTATTGTAAAAGGACTGAGCACTAATATGGAGTTCTATCCAAATACATTTTATCCATTTGAAGTAATTGGAGCTGGAACAACCAACTCAGATCCAGGAGAAGGTGATGTGAAATGGGAACCGCTTTACTGGAGTACATCTGCGAATCCAAAAGATAAAGACAAGCACAGCACTTGGAAAATCGGTTCCACCAAGGGAATCAGCAAGGGATCAAAATTCAGTTTATATGTATTCTTCCAGAAATGGGTTTACACGAGCGGAAAATGGACAGAAACAGATACGATCAGTTCTGCCAGATATGAATTTGGTTCTGTACCGATCACTATCACTCCATCCGCTGGTGCAGGAGCCAACGGAGCAAACGGCAGCGGCGGACAGACAGGTTCTGATCCGAATGCAACTGTAACAGGAGCAGCATCAGAAACATCTTCTAACGGAGGCAATGGAACTACATCCAGGAATGCAGTATCTACAGCTGATAATTCACCAATTGGAACAATGTCTGCACTTGCAGTTGCTTCTATCCTTGCCGGTGGTTATGTAATTGTGAGAAGAAGAAAAAAAGACATCTGATCACAGAATAGAAGAATAAGATAACGTAGAAAAACACTGGTTATCCCTTGCTCAAAAAGGAGTAACCAGTGTTTTGCGCTATAAAAGTAAGCGGAGAAAGCATCTCACAGATTCTTTTTCTTATAAATAAACCAGGATGCAGCTACACTGAATGCAATCAGATAAGCAGCCAATATTAAAATACTGACATAATTTACAGCTCCGCCGGAAGCGATCGTACGGATCAGATGACTGGTCTGTGAAAGCGGAAGTGCGGCTACGAAATTTCCAAGAAATCCCGGAATCTTCTCTGTGGAAAAGAAGGTATTGCACAGAAATGCCATCGGCATAATAATGTAATTGGAAAAACGCGGAACATCCGCATGGTTTTTTGCAAGGAAAGAAACCACAACGCCAATCGCTGAAAAAACAGCACCATTAAGAAACATCACCAGAAGAGACCATCCGTTAAATATAAGTCCTGTTCCAATCGGCATAGTAAGAAGAAGGATGATCCCTCCGGCATAAAGCCCGCGAAGGCTGCCTCCAATGATCTGGCCCGCGATAAACTGCCACAGCGGAGTCGGGGAGATCATAACCTGGTCAAAAGCTTTTTCATAAAGACGCTGCACATTCAGGTTCTGTGCAATAGCATTAAAACTTCCATTCATGGTTGTCAGTGAAACGACACCTGGGATCAGAAAGTTCAGATAAGGTTCTCCATGGGAAGAAGTCTGGATTCCCATTCCAAAAACGATCAGATACATCAGCGGTGCGATCATGGCAGCCAAAGTGATCTTATAGAAATCTCTCCTGAATTCCACCCATTTTTCCCATAAAATAGTAAGTATTCCCATAATAATTCATCGTCCATTCTTATTTAATTGTATATAAAGATCATTTCTGCATCAGATGTCTTCCGGCACGCTCCACAAAAACATCCTCAAGTGTTGTTTCCCGCAATGTGCACTGTCCGTCCAGGGAAGACAAAAAAGAAATCGCTTCCGGTCTGCTGTGGAAGTAGTGGCTCTTTGCGCCTTCTGATGTTTCAAGATCTACGGTATATTTACCAAGGCTTTCGATCAGTCCGGCCGGAGTGTTGATTTCTTCCAGTTTACCGTGATCCATAAGTGCTACCCGGTTGCAGAGAGACTGTGCCTCTTCCATATAGTGGGTCGTCAGAAGAATAGTAAGATTCTTGCCGTTAAGCTGACGGAGAAGATTCCACATCTGTCTTCTGGAAAGAGCATCCATACCAGCGGTAGGTTCATCAAGAAGCAGGATTTCCGGGCTGGTAAGAAGGGCACGGCATACCATGAGCTTACGTTTCATGCCGCCGGAAAGCTTGCGGACCGTTCTCTTCCGAAACGGAAGGAGTCCGCAGAAATCAAGAAGCTCTTCAGTTTTTGCCCTGATTTCCCTGCGTGGCATAAAATAAAGCCGTCCCTGATATTCCATGATCTCATCCATGTTCATATCCTGCCGCATGGAGTATTCCTGTGTGATCACGCTGATCTTGCGTTTCAGATCCGGTCGGTTGCGTCCAAGTGTCTGCCCGTCGATCAGGATCTGTCCTTCTGTAGGCAGGAGCAGAGTGGAAAGCAGACTGATCGTGGTAGTTTTTCCCGCACCATTAGGCCCGAGAAGACCAAAAAATTCGCCGGTTTCAATGCGAAGATCCAGAGAATCCACAGCAGTAAAGTCGTCGAATTTCTTTGTGAGATTTTTGGTTTCGATCATCTCTGTTTATTTCCTTTCTTTTGTATGCGAATTTCTCTTTATTATAATGGATAGCAGATGATATTTCAACCAGGAACCATGTTCTTTACAGAAAACAGGCAGTGTGCTATAGTGGTATCATGTGTGCAAGAAAAATACGAGGAGATGGAGAGAAACGATGAAACGAATGATACGAGCAATGGCCATATTGTTTCTGACTGTGGTGTTGTTTTGTCCGGTGCTGGTTGTGGCAGCAGGTGGAGAGGAAGGTCTGGAGACAGATATGGAAGATGGTGAATATTCCATTCAGGTGGATCTGGAGGGCGGCAGCGGTAAGGCAAGCGTCACATCCCCTACACTGATGATCGTGAAGAATGGAAGAATGTATGCACAGCTGCAGTGGAGCAGTTCCAATTATGATTACATGATCGTAAACGGGAAAAAACTTCTTAATGAGAGTGAGGAAGGCAGGAACTCTGTTTTTACAGTACCAATCACAGTGCTGGACGACAAGATGGAAGTGATCGCGGATACTCTGGCGATGGGAGCACCTCACGAGATTAATTATACGCTGACTTTTTATGGCGACTCTATTGGTTCCAAGGGACAGCTCCCTCAGGAAGCGGCCAAGAGAGTTGTAGCAGTGGCTCTGGTGATTATTGTCGGCGGTGGGATTCTGAATTATTTTGTGAACAAAAGGAATCGGTGTTAAAACCGGTTCTTTTTTTCGGCCTTCAGGCATACATACATAATAGCAGAGGATTCTGTGGTATTTGGGAAATATCTTCATGAATTAAGGTATGAGAACGGAGGCAAAAAAATGAAGACAGCGCAGGAAAAAACTTATGAAGAACTGTATTATTCTCTCTGGGAGCTGGCTCAGAGGTACAGCGGTTTTACCCAGTTTCGGGTAATCGGAAAAAGCCATGATGAAAGAATGATCCCCATGCTTGAGATCGGTCATGGTGATTCCTGTATTTTCTGTGTGGGAGGATTTTCGGGAACTGACGGAAAAATGTCAGATATGCTCACTCTGGCAGCAGCAGAATACTGCAAAACATATGAGTGCAGATGGATGATCCAGGATCTTTATGAAGTGCAGAAGCTTCTTGACAGAACAAGAATTTGTATGATTCCGGTAGTGAATCCGGATGGCTATGAGATTTTTTACGGAGGATATAATGCGATCCGAAATCCGATTTTCCGCCAGATGCTGAAGATGCAGGATGTTCCCTGTGATGAATTTGTATGCAATGCCAGAGGAATGGATCCGGTTTTAAATTTTCCAACAAGCTGCTGCACCAGAAAAAAGATTCACCAGCAGCCTGCAAGCGAGAATGAAACAAAAGCGCTGATCCGTATTTTTCAGGAGTATGGGGGAAGAGGCCTGCTTGTATTTTGCAGTTATGGAAAAAAAGTGGTCTACTACAGACAGGATCAGGGTTTTACCAACAGCCAGAGGTGTTACCGGCTTGCAAGACATCTCAGGAAATGTGCAGACGGAAGGCTTGAGCGTCTGTCATCAGGATGCGGAGCTCATATGAGAAACCGAAGTACGGGACGCCCGGAACAGTACTATGGGGAGGCAATACGCCAGCCTGCATTCCGGATCGAGATTCCTTTGGGAGAGGATACAAAAGAAGCGGAAAAAAAGACTCTCAGGGAGTTGATGCTGTTTCCATTGGAATATATTTATTCTCTGGTACAGTAAGCCCCCAAAATGACCTGCACTGCTGATGCCTTGGAATATCAGGCATTTGTGACAGGTCATTTTTGTATTGCAGCTGCATTATGGAATTGAAAAATACAGCGTAAAGGGAATACCTTGGTAATTCAACCGTCGAATTCTGTCGGACGAATTTCGTTGACTTATCTGAAGGCTGGCTTTATAATAACATCATCTGAAACAGATCTTTATATTTATTCTATTCCGTCTTTGACCGGCGGACATTCAGGAACAGTTCCGTTCCATTTCAATTCATAGTCTTTATATTTTAAAAGAAAATGGATACTGACGAGCATATAGAGTCAATAAACAGGTTGCTGCGTGGAGCATGCGATTTCCAGCTGTGTTAGTGTCTATGGAGGGCAGTTTATGCGTCAATGTATATGGGGCAGCAGGTCTCCGCCAGACATTCTTTTTAGTTTGCTCATGAAATACTCCTAAAAGAATGTATGGCAGAATTAAGAACAGAAATGAAATTGTTTTTTCGATATGCTTTTAACACAGCTCTGGCTGCAGGTTTTGTGACTGCGATGGTACTCCTCCTTCCGGGTATTTTCGGTATCCGGCCATATGTAGTCTATTCCGGATCCATGGAACCAGGGATCCCTACCGGAGCTGTGGTATTTTCCAGGGAGGAGGATTTTTCTCCGAAAGAAGGAGATATTATCACGTTTCGTGTAAATGATACCGTTGTGACACACCGGGTCATAGAGAACCGGAATGGTATCTGTACAACAAAAGGCGACGCTAATAAAACAGCAGATCCTGTATCTGTAGAACAGTCGCAGATCATCGGGCGGGTAGTCTTTTGCCTGCCTTATCTGGGCTATGTGATCCATTTTTTACGTGCCCGGATTCCATTTACCGCCGTTGTCATTGCGGCGTGTCTGGCCGTGATCGCTGATCTGGCTTATACCCCGAATAAAGAGAATAAAGAAATAGCAGGGAGGAATTAAAAAATGATGAAAAACAGAAAAATGGTAAAAGGAATTGCGCTTGCGGCTATGGTCGCAGCTCTGGCAGCAGGAGGAACTGCAGCGTATCTCACGGATTTTGAGACAGCTACCAACAGTTTTACGATCGGAAAGGTAGACATTGAACTGGATGAACCAAACTGGAAACCGGATGATAACACGAAACTGGTGCCAACTCAGGTGATCAAGAAAGACCCGTATGTGAAGAACAAAGGTATCAATGAGGCATTTGTATATCTGGAGGTATCTGTCCCTGTCCGTAATGTGATCACAGCAGCACAGGATGGAACCAGGAATCCATTAAGAAAGACGGAACTTTTTACCTATTCCAAGAATAAAGAATGGACTCAGCTGGAAAGAAAAGAGGTAGGTCAGAATATGGTTTACACGTATGCTTATAACCATATTCTGAAGCCGGGCCAGAAGACAACGACTCTGTTTGATACAGTGAAGTTTGCCAATATTATTGAGGGCCAGCTTGATACACAGCAGATCGATATGCCGGTAAGAGCGTATGCGATCCAGTCTACGAACACAGGAGATGATAAGACTACGATCATTGAGCAGGCAACAGCAGCATATCAGAAATATGTGAACCAGAACAAAGGACAGGATGGCGGCGTGACCAAGTGATATGTAAAAGTTTGATGAGACGGAGAATGTAGATGAAAGAAAAAATTTTCAAGAATATCATATTCTTTCTTTTTGTTACAGGACTTCTCTGCACTTTGGGAACAGCAGCGTATTTTTCAGATTTTGATAAAAAGGTAAATACAGCAGCAGTAGGATCTGTGATAACTGAAATTGATGAAGATTTTCCAGATCCTACGCCTACTCCTGTAGAAGATAATCCTTCATACAAAAAGAAGATCTGGACAGGAAACTTTTCCGGAAATGAGAAAGGGTTCAATGCGGACTGTTATGTAAGAATGTCGCTTTCCTATTCTGATAATGATATTGGAAAAGGTGTGGAGCTTCTGGGGCTTGATACTGTAAACTGGCTGTATAATGCAAAAGATGGATATTACTATTATCGAAATAAGGTGGCAGAAGGAGAAGTAACTACTCCGCTGTGTACAGGTTTTCGGATAAATTCAAAAAAAATCGATGACACATACAGAGACAGTATTTCCGATTTTGAGATCAACGTATATGAAGAGGCAGTTCAGGCAGAGGGATTTTCCGGTTATAAGAGTGCGTGGAGCTATTTTAACAATCCGATATCTGTGCAGAAGACAGAGAGGAGGGAGATCGTTGAAAAAAGCTCTTAGGTTACTTTTGGCAAGTGTGATCACAGCGGGGGGGCTTGCAGCAGGAGTGTCTGCTTATGGCAGATTTACAGACTCGGTAACTGTGACGAATCATATTTCGACTGGAGATATCAATATTTCCATGAAAGAACTGGAAAAAAAGGAGAATAAGGAGATCACCTATCAGGATCGAAAAATCGTTCTTCCAGGTGACAGGATCTCAAAAATCCCCAGGATTACAAATTGTTCGGAACCCTGCTGGGTAAGAGTGAAGATTACCTATACGGATGATCTCGATGGACTGAAAGGGCTGGATGACACAAATCTTCTTGGAATGTCTTCACGTTGGACGAAAAAAGGAGAATATTTTTATTACACCAAACAGCTGGAATATGGAGAAAATGTTGACATTTTTACAGCAGTTATGGTTCCGAGAGAATGGACAGAGAGTTATCAGGAAAAAAATCTGGGGATCAATATTGTGGCAGATGCCATACAGGCAGCTAATTTTTCTCCTGATTTCAGTGCCATGACCCCATGGGGCAATGAGAAGATACAGAGATGTGTTCATGACACGAACGGTTTGGTTGTAAAGAAAAAGAGTCAGGTTAAATCGAAAGTAGAGTTTGAAGGCAGTGCACATAAACTGATAGCAGCTCCGGATGACTTTTTTTCCGGATTTTCAACTGCAATGCCTGGAGATATTTTTAAAGATTCAGTGGAGATTCGAAACACAACTGTAAATACGGCAGAGATTTTTTTCAGGACTTCTGCAGAATGTAAATCTGTGAAAGATCAAGAATTCTTACGAAAACTGAAACTGGAAATTTCCATGGATGGAAAGAAACTCTATGAAGGTGATCTTCTTGCAGTGTCTCTGAATAAAGCTGTTTCGCTGGGAAATTTCGCGAAGAATAAAAGCGGAAAAATGGAATTTCAGGTAACAGTTCCATCAGAACTTGACAATACCTATGCCCTCCGAAAAGGAGATGTGAAATGGATTTTTTCTGTGGAAGAAGATGGGAAGATTATAACCCCGAATCCTTTACAGAAACAGCCGGAAAAGGAAAGAATGACAGGAAGGCAGGGGTACTATGGAAATGGAAACAAGGGGGGAAGCTCATTTGTAAGAACGACTCCGGTGAAAACAGGGGATGATACAGAGATTCTGTTTTGGCTTCTGTTGGGTGGTGCTGCGCTTTTTGCCGGAGGTCTGGTAATCCGGAAAGGAGGAAGAACGTGAAAAAGAGAATCGCAGGCATGTTAATGGCACTGACTGTTTTTGTTTCCTCCGTTGGGGTATTTGCAGATTCGGAATATACGCTGCCTTCTGAATATGGAACTGAACATATGGCAGAAACAGAAACTGTTTCGGAAGATAAAGAACAAACAGGGCTGGAAAAGCCAGACGTGTCAGAGGAAATTCCGGACAATAGTGTTGATGAAGACATTTTAGAATCAGAGGAAGCTGAGGGAGAAAATGCAAACGAAGAAGACTGGAATCAGGAAGATGCTGCGCAGCAGGAAGAAACAATGCAGTCAGAAGATACAACATCATCTGAAGATTCAATGCAGTCAGAAGATCCGATGTCATCGGAAGAGCCGGAATATACCGTATTTTCTGAGGAAAATGCAGGTCTTCTCAAAGGAGAAACCGAAGAAGATCAGCAGTTGATCCAGGAGATCGAGGATGGACAGATTCTTGCATTTTCACCTGCAATGTCTGATGAAACAGAGGAGGATGAAAGTGCTGATGTACTTTCTGGAGCAGAAGAGGGAATCGCAGTAACAGCATTGAAACCAGGAGAATATTATGTGGAGACTACAGGCAGAGTTTACTGTGATGAGGTATGGACACCAGCTAATGATTTCGTGCAGGGAAATCACACACGTATGGCCAGTACATTCCGCCGTGTGCATTACATAGATGATACAGGCGCAGAAAAAACAGCTCCGCTATATTGCCTCAAGGCAACAAAAACAGGTCTGGACAGTGTTACATTAAAAAATGAAGCTGTAAAAGTGCTGAAAAATGCAACAATCCAGAAACTTCTGTATTATGGTTATGGCGGTCCGGGAGATCTTGGGACCAGTTACGATCCCTCATGCAGCCATATCAAATGGTCAAACTGGCAGAACCGGTTTATGTTTACGCATATAGCTCTTTCAAAAGTTTATTTCAATGACCGTGGATATGCAACAGAAGCAGAGGTAGAACATGTAGGAATCAACCGTATGATCAGCAAGATTAAAGCGATGACAATTCCTGCGAGGAATAAAGCATCGGTATCTGCTTATGGAGAAGATGGCTGGACAACAGCAGCAGGAAAGACTGTTCCTATGAGTGTATTTCGAAGCAGACCAGATCATTATCCTTATGTACCGGACAGTATGAAGGATGGTTTTCAGATGAGTCCTCTTATGAAAGTTACAGATAGTGCCGGTATTGGAAATGGAATTACGATAACAAGAACTTCCAGTGAAAAATGGCAGCTTGCGTACTGGAATAACAGCACAGAGTATAATGCAAAGAAGACGAAGCCGACGATGATGACAGGGACAAGCCTGAAGCTGAAGGCAGGTGCGTATTTTATGATGATATTCCCGTTAAACACAACAGCATCGAAGAAATTTCAGTGTAAAATGCTTCTTCAGCCGGTTTCTTATATTCTTGTAGATGGAAAGACTCAGACAGGAAAAGATGGAATACAGGATTTCGGTGCGTATGTATATCAGGGAACAAGAGGAACAGTTACTTTTACATTAAAACCATCTGCATACGGCAGTACAAAACTTACTAAAACTGAAACGAATACGGGACAGAAAATAGCAGGCGCAGAATATACCCTGTATGCGGCAGAAATCCTGAAATCAGGATATCGCACTTTTTATCAGGAAGATCAGAAAATAGCATCTGCAGTTACAGACAGCGAGGGAGTTATTACGTTTCCAAAACTGTATCCAGGTAAATACTATGTAAAAGAGACAAAAGCACCCAAAGGTTATGTCCTCAGTACAGAGGTCAAAAATATTACAGTAACTGGAGGAAAAACGACAGCAGTATCTGTAAAAGAGATCATGGACATCACTGGAACAGTTTCTATTGCAAAGAAAGATGGAGATACCGATGATCCCCTTGCAGGTGCAGAATTTACTCTGTATACATGGAGTAAAAAAAGCGGAAGTTATTCAAAAACAGGAAAGCTTTTGAAATATGATGGACAGGCAAGGCGCTATAAATCTGATGAATTCGTTTATACAGCGGATAATCAGGGAAAATTCAGGGTGAAAGAAACGAAGCCGCCCAAAGGGTATACAGGAAACTGGCAGAAAGATATCAAGCTGACAGATGCAGGTACACATAAAGAATTTTTCTTTGAAGTGGTAAACTACCAGAAAAACAAGCGGAAAGTAGAGATCATGAAGACGGATGAAGATACAGGTGAAGTTCTGAAAGATGCAGAGTTTACCCTTTATGAGTACAGTACTTCCCAGAAAGGCTATAAAAAGAATGGAGTTTTGTTGAAATATGACAGTAAAAGCCAGATGTATGCAAGTGAAGAACTTCTGATGACTGCAGATAATGAAGGAAAATTCTGTATTAAGGAGACAAAGAATCCAAAAGGCTATGAAGGCGGCTGGGAAAAAGAAGTGGATGTCACAGATGAAGATGCAAGTTTCTATTATGAAGTTACCAACAAGGCGATTCCTGATTACACAGGAGTTCTCCGCATCCAGAAGACGGATATTTATACTGGAGAAGTTCTGGAAGGTGCAGAGTTTACTTTGTATCAGTGGAATCAGGCAAAGAAAGCCTATGAGAATAATCTTGATGAGAAAAAACTGATGAAATATGACAGTGATACTAAGAAGTATGAGTCACAAAAACTGCTGATCACAGAGGAAAATCAGGGCAAATTCCGTGTTGTAGAAACTAAAAATCCAGAAAATTATCTTGGAACCTATCAGAAAGATCTGGTATTCCAGAAAAAAGAAGACGGAGATACTCTTACAGATGAGATCGAATTGAAGGTGCAAAATACTCCGAAAACTGTGCCGCTTGGAAAGATCACCATCCGAAAAAAGATCAAGGAAGAAGATATTACCTGGGCGCATGGAAATCCTACATTTTTCTTTGTGGCAGAAGGAAAAGATCTTTCCGGTGCTTTTCATCGATATGAGGATTATGTGACATTTGCGCCGGAGAGTTATCAGACGGATGAAAACGGCTATGCGATCCTGTCAGTTACATTGGATCATGTACCTTTGGGACAGTATGAAATCTGGGAGAAACCAGTGCTTCGTTATTATCTGAAAAATGCTTATGCAAATACGCAGAATGTACAGATTACAAAAGGTGCCGCTCCAGCTTATGGAACAGATCCAAAGGAAATTGCAGCAGGTACAGCAGCACTTACTGTAAAAAACAGAAAGGCAACAATTACATTTGTAAATGAAAAAACAAGATATGACAGATATTCACACAATGACTGTGTAAAGAATACGGTTCCTCTCTTGTTTTCGTAAGTCAGGTACAGAGCAGAGAACAGGAGATATTCTGTTCTCTGTGTTTCTTGTTTTAGGAATATTTCTGTGAAAAATCTTTTACAATAGAACAGAGAGTTACAGTGGGAGTGAGTCTATGAACCGGAAAAAGCTGAAATTTTTTCTTGTCTGGCTTATAGTCATAAGTTTTATTCTGACGCCGGCAGGGGTATGGGGAGAAACTGCGCAGGATACAGAAAACAGTGGAGAACAGCTTATCGAAGCACCGTCTGCAGTTCTTATGGAGAAAGAAACGGGTACAGTGATCTATTCCAGGGATCCGGATACCAGAAGAAGTCCTGCCAGCATTACGAAGATCATGACATTGATCCTTATTTTTGATGCAATCGAAAATGGAAAACTTCATCTGGATGATACCATTACAACAAGTGCTTATGCAAAATCCATGGGCGGTTCCCAGGTATTTCTGGAAGAAGGAGAAACACAGAAAGCAGAGACTATGATCAAGTGTATTGTGATCGCTTCCGGAAATGATGCCAGTGTGGCAATGGCAGAACATCTTTCCGGAACGGAACAGGCTTTTGTGGAACAGATGAACAAACGGGCAGCAGAACTCGGAATGAAAAACACTCATTTTGCAGATTGCTGCGGTCTGACAGAATCCCGGGATCATTATACTACGGCGTATGATATTGCTCTTATGAGCCGTGAACTGATCACCAGATATCCTCAGATCCTTACATATTCTTCCATATGGATGGAAGATATCACACATGTCACAAGGAAAGGTTCTTCGAGGTTTACGCTGACAAACACCAATAAACTATTGCGAAGCTATGAGGGATGCAAGGGATTAAAAACAGGAAGCACAAGCATTGCCAAATACTGTCTGAGTGCAGTTGCCGAGAGAAACGGAGTCACATTGATTGCTTCCGTAATGGCTGCACCAGATCCTAAAACAAGATTCCGTGATGCAGCTTCCCTTTTTAATTACGGATTTTCAAAATGCACGCTATATCTGGATGAAGCACTGGAAACACTTCCTCCGGTGAAGGTACGAAAAGGCATGAAAGAAGAAGCTGCTCTTGAATATGCAGGAAAATTCCGTTACTTAAGCACAGACGGCACAAAGCCGGATAATATCGAAAAGAAAAGAATCCTTCCGAAACAGACAACAGCACCTGTAAAGAAGGGAGAAAAAGCAGGAGTACAGGAATATTTCCAGAACGGAAAGAAGATCGGAACCCTGGATATCCTGTATGCGGAACCAGTAGAAAAAGTCAGATACAAAGACTGGGCCGGACGGGTAGCAAAAGCATTTCTCCTGTAAAAGTTGTTTGGAAGTTTTTGTAGTGCAACATACTTTTGACAAAAAGTACTGGCTGGATGTATAATACAACGGAGTGGACGCAGGAACAGGAATTTTGCTGCGTCAATAATGAAAACGAGAAGGGGTTTTTGATGAAAGAGATCAGAACAGAGGATGCAGTAGGTCATATTCTGTGTCATGATATCACACAGATCATAAAGGATGAAAAAAAAGGCGTTCTTTTCAAAAAAGGGCATGTGGTTAAGGAAGAAGATATCCCGCTCCTGCTCTCAGTAGGAAAAGAGCACCTTTTTGTGTGGGAGAAAAAAGAGGGGGTCCTTCATGAGAATGAGGCGGCGAAGATCCTGTACAAAATCTGCGCAGGAGATTCGGATAAAGTACACGGAACAGAGATCAGGGAGGGTAAAATAGAAGTTATATCAAAGGTTGATGGAGTTCTGAAGATCCGTAAAAAGGCCCTTGTATCAGTCAATTCTCTTGGGGAGATGATGATCGCATCCAGGCATGGAAATTTTCCGGTAAAAAAAGGTGATAAGCTGGCGGGTACCAGGATCATTCCTCTTGTCATCGAAAAAGAGAAGATGGATGCAGCAGAAAAAGCAGCAGGGGAGCAGCCTGTTTTTGACATTCTTCCCTATCATCAGAAAAAAGTGGGAATTGTTACTACAGGAAGTGAGATCAAAAAAAGGCTGATCAAAGATACGTTTACACCGGTACTGCGGGAGAAACTTGCAGAATATCCAACGGAAATTATCGGTCAGGTGATGCCTGGAGATGATAAAGAACAGATCACAAAAGAAATCCTGTCTTTTGCGGAAGCAGGTGCAGATCTTATTGTCTGCACCGGAGGAATGAGCGTGGATCCTGATGACCGTACACCTGGAGGAATCCGTGGTACAGGAGCAACTATTGTCACATACGGAGCACCAGTTCTTCCGGGAGCCATGCTTCTGGTTGCTTATCTTGATTATAAAGGCAGAAAGATCTCGGTATTAGGTCTTCCGGGGTGTGTCATGTATGCAAAAAGAACAATCTTTGACCTGATCCTGCCTCGTGTGATGGCAGATGACGAAATAAAAGCTGAGGAGATCGCTGGTCTGGGCGAGGGTGGACTGTGCCTGAACTGTCAGGTTTGTACTTTCCCCAACTGCGGGTTTGGAAAATAATATGAATAAATTCAGAATCAAAAAATATGAGATTCATACAGAGAAGATCCAGAGTCCGGATGGAGTTAGGTTTGTTTTGATCGCAGATCAGCATGGGATTTCCTATGGAAAGGATAACTGCAGGCTTTTGGATACCATTCATGGTCTGAAACCCGATGCTGTGCTTGTGGCGGGAGATATGGCGGTACGTACGCAGCCGGATACTCTTGTGACTGCCAGCAAACTTCTTACTGCTCTTGCGGAGAAATTTCCGGTGTATTATGCACTTGGTAATCATGAGTATAAAATGTCATTGAACGGGGAACTTCGGGAATATTATCAGAAATATGAAAAGGCGTTAAAAAGAGCAGGAATCCATATCCTGCGCAATACTCGTGAACATGCACTTTTTGGTGGCGACCGTTTTTGCTTTTACGGATTGGAGCTGCCGATAGAGTATTACCGTAAGCCCAAGTCTCCAAAGCTTAATGCAGAAGTGATAGATACGATGATCGGAGAGCCTGGAAAAAACGGAATGCAGATTCTGCTGGCCCATAACCCAAAATATGGAAATGCTTATTTTGACTGGGGAGCAGATATGATTTTATGCGGACATTATCACGGGGGAGTTGTCCGGCTCAGTGAACATCATGGTCTGTCCTGTCCGCAGTATCTGGTACTGCCACCTTTCTGCTGTGGTGATTTTCACAGAGGAGAGCAGCATATGTTCGTCAGTGCAGGGATGGGAGAACATACAATACCATTGCGGATTCATAATCCAAGAGAACTTCTTGTGATCGATGTAAAGCCCTCCCAAAAAAAGAAATGAGGAAACAATAAATGGCTATATCCGTTAAGCTGAATGTGTTTGAGGGACCTCTGGATCTGCTCCTTCACCTGATCGACAAAAACAAGATCGACATCTACGACATTCCTATTGTGGAGATCACAGACCAGTATATGGAATATCTTCATTCCATGGAAAAAGAAGATCTTGGAGTCATGAGTGAATTCCTGGTTATGGCAGCCACACTTCTTGATATCAAGTGTAAGATGCTTCTGCCAAAGGAGATCAATGAGGAAGGTGAAGAGGAAGATCCAAGAGCGGAGCTTGTCCAGAAACTTCTGGAGTATAAGATGTATAAATATATGTCTTATGAACTGAGAGACCGGCTTGGCGATGCGGCAGGTGTCTATTACCGTAAACAGGATCTTCCGGATGAAGTGAAGCAGTATGAGCCGCCATCAGATCCCCGGGAGCTTCTCAGAGGTCTGACGCTGGAGAAGATGAATGCTATCTATCAGGCTCTGATCCGTCGCCAGGAAAACAAGATCGACCCGATCCGAAGCAAGTTCGGCCGAATTGAAAAAGAAGAGATCAGTTTGTCAGACAAGCTTCTGGAAATGAAGGAATACGCCAGAAATCACAGGAAATTCAGTTTCCGTCAGCTGATGGAAAACCAGCATTCTAAAATACAGCTGATCGTTACATTTCTGTCAGTTCTTGAACTTATGAAGATGGGGCATATTCATGCAGAACAGGAAGAGCCTTTGGATGATATTCACATAGAAGTGGTAACTGATCCGGATACCTGGAAGAATCTGACAGAATTCGCAGATGAATAAACTGGCAAATTGCCAGCTGCTTATTTTTATCAGAACATATTTGTAGAAATAAAGTGGAAGTATAACGGAATAAAAAGCTCAGTTTTATTAACAGAGGAATGAGGAGAATAATTGGAACTGAAACAGACTAAGGGAGAGATTGAAGCAATCCTTTTTGCCATGGGAGAGGCAGTTGAACTAAGCCGCATAGCAAAAGCAATCCAGCAGGACAATGCTACAACCAGGAAAATCGTCCGGGATATGATGCTGGATTACCAGAAGGAAGACAGGGGTATCCATATCATAGAGCTGGAGGATTCTTTTCAGCTCTGCACAAAAAGAGAATACTACGATTCTCTTATAAGGATCGCTGCTCAGCCAAAGAAACCGACGCTGACGGATGTTATGCTGGAGACTTTATCCATCATTGCATATAAGCAGCCGGTGACAAAAGCAGAGATCGAGAAGATCCGGGGAGTAAAATGTGATCATGCCATCAACAAACTGATGGATTATGATCTGGTGCGAGAACTTGGACGTCTTGATGCGCCGGGACGGCCGATTCTTCTGGGAACTACAGAAGAATTTTTAAGGTGCTTCGGAGTACAGGGTCTGGAAGATCTCCCTGAAATGGATCCTGTTCAGATGGAAGATTTCAAGGCAGAGGCAGAAGAGGAGATACAGCTGAAACTTGATGTATGATCCGTAGCCGAAACTGCTGATATGCATCTTATGCAGACAGGATTCAGCTGGATGGAAACAAAAGAGGAGGAACAGAAAATGCCCACAACATATGCACATGATCTTTTTGGAAAACGGGTTTACAGAAGACTTCCTGAGAAATTGCAGCATCTGATCCGCAGTAATGGTAATTTGTACCGCATCGGGCAGCACGGCCCGGATATCCTGTTTTATTATTTTATATCAAAGAATCCGGTCACTCAGTACGGAGTACGGATGCACGGCCGAAAAGCCAGAGATTTTTTTGAAAGAGGAATGGAATGTGTCCGAAGGGAAAAAGATCCGGCACTGATGGCATATATGCTGGGATTTGGCTGCCATTATATCCTGGATTCTACCTGTCACCCATATGTAAATAAAGTGGCAAAAAAGGGAAGAGTTTCCCACACACTTCTTGAAAAAGAGTTTGACCGCATGCTGATGTATGAAACAGGGAAGAATCCTTCGCATTTTTATCCGTCCCACGGTATTAAGGCGAAGTATTTTGCTGCAAAAACGATCCACAAAGTGCTGCCGGAGATCAGGACTTCTAATATTTATCTTTCTCTTAAGATGATGAAGATCTTTACGAATCTTCTGGTATGCGACGACGGAGGTTTGAAGAAGAAGATGTCCGAACATGCATTTTCTCCCGTCGGAAAGAGAAGAGCGGCTTTTATCACAGAGTTTTTTATGAGTCTGGAACCAGAGGTGGATTGCCATGAAGAACTTCTGAAGCTGGATAGTCTTATTGAAGAAGCACTGGGCAAGGCACCGGATATGCTGGAAGAACTCGCAGCACTTGCAGTCAGACCAGGACATCTTTCTGACAGGTGGAATCTTACCTTTAACGGATAAGCAAAAAGACTGGTTATTCAGGGATATCTTTTCGCATAGAATAAAGAGTATAATGGTTACTGCAAACGGGCATGAGAATGTCTGCTTTATCAGTGTGTGGAGGGATATCATGAAAAACAGGCGTGCAGCCGCTGTCGCTTTTTTGACAGCGGTTCTTATCATTCTGCAGTTTTTTCCGGTGCAGGCAGCAGAAGTGCAGGAACTTTATGCGCTGTCAGCAGTACTTATGGATGGGGAGACAGGGCGTGTTCTGTATGGAAAAGAAGCTTACAAGGCAAGGCCGAATGCAAGCACTACAAAGGTTATGACCTGTATCATGGCACTGGAGATGGGAAAGGGAGATGATTATGTGCAGGTATCAAAAAATGCAGCATCCCAGCCCCAGACACGACTTGGAATGAAAGTGGGACAACAGTTTTATCTGGAAGATCTTCTGTATTCCTTGATGCTGAAAAGTCATAACGATACAGCTGTGGCCATTGCAGAACATATTGGTGGTTCTGTAGAAAAGTTTGCCATACTGATGAATAATAAGGCGAAAGAGATTGGGTGTACAGACACTCACTTTGTGACTCCAAATGGTCTGGACGGGGAAGATGAAGGAGGAATCCATCATACCACAGCAAGGGATCTGGGGCTGATTATGACTTATGCAGTGAAAAATACTACTTTTGTCCATATCACCCAGACCAGAAATTATACGTTTTCTGATATTTCCGGAAAAAAGTATTATTCTGTCCACAATACGAATGCATTTCTGGATATGGAAACAGGAGTGATCTCCGGGAAAACCGGATTTACCGGAAACGCAGGGTATTGTTATGTGTGTGCTGTGCGCCAGGATGAGAAATTTTTTATTGTAGCTCTCCTTGGCTGCGGTTGGCCCGGAAACAAAAACTATAAATGGTCAGATGCCAAAAAACTTCTGGCTTACGGACGGAATAATTACAGATATGTGATGTTGCCTGATTTACCCGTGCTTCCGGATATCCCTGTATCAGATGCTGTACCGAAAAACGGAGAATTATATCCTGATGCACAGATTACTCTGAAACTACATGCAGCAGTTTCCAGCAAAGACTTGGCCAAACGATATCTTCTGAAAAAATCTGAATCCATCACCTGGGAAGCAGACCTTCCTGAGAAACTGGAAGCACCAGTTAAGAAAAATCAGAAAATCGGTTCTCTCCACGCAAAGCTTGACGGAAAAGAGATTTTTTGCTGTCTCGTGACTGCAGAGGACAAAATCGGCAGAATCACCTATAAATGGTATGCAGACAAGATTTTTCATGATTATTTTCATTGAATGGGCAACCCCTGGCATAAGTCAGGGGTTAATTTTTTAACGTTCATGACGAAAAGTATTGAATTTTCTGCAAAAAAAAGGTACAATTATACTCGGCTGAATTTTTGGTTATATTAATAAAAAAATGGAGGGCATAGTATAATGAGTAATGCGACACAAAGCGTAGCGGCTGCAAGGATCGATTCCCTGCTTGACGCCAACAGTTTTGTTGAGATCGGACAGGCTGTCACAGCCAGAGCTACAGATTTCAACATGACTGAAAAAAAAGCACCTTCAGACGGTGTGATCACCGGATATGGTGTGATTGACGGCAGTCTGGTGTATGTATACAGCCAGGATGCATCTGTACTGAACGGAACAGTTGGCGAGATGCATGCCAAAAAGATCGCCAAAATTTATGATCTCGCTCTGAAAGTCGGAGCACCGGTTATCGGTCTTGTAGACTGTGCGGGACTTCGTCTTCAGGAGGCTACTGATGCACTTGAGGCATTTGGTGAGATCTATCTGAAACAGACACTGGCGTCCGGTGTTATTCCACAGATCACTGCTGTTTTTGGAACATGCGGCGGTGGAATGGCAGTTGTACCGGCTCTTACAGACTTTACATTTGTAGAGGAGAAGAAGGGCAGATTGTTTGTAAACACTCCGAATGCACTGGAAGGAAACAGAGTGGAAAAATGCGATTCAGCTTCCGCACAGTTCCAGAGTGAGGAGACAGGACTTGTTGATGGTATCGGAACAGAAGAGGAGATCCTTGGACAGATCCGTACACTGGTCAGCATGCTTCCGGAGAACAATGAAGACAATGATAGCTTCAAAGAATGCACAGATGACCTGAACAGAGTATGTGATGATATCGCAGGCTGCACAGGCGACACAGCTATTGCACTTTCAAGAATCGCTGATAATGGTGAATTTTTTGAAACAAAGGCAGCTTACGGACAGGATGTCGTAACAGGCTTCCTTCGTCTGAACGGAGCTACTGTTGGCGCTGTTGCAAACAGAAGCGAGTCTTACGATGCTGATGGCAATAAGACAGAGATTTCTGACGGAACTCTTTCTGCCAGAGGCGCAAGAAAAGCAGCAGATTTCGTTAAATTCTGTGATGCTTTCGAAATTCCGGTACTTACACTTACCAACGTGACAGGATTTAAGGCTACTCTCTGCAATGAGAAGATGATGGCTAAATCCGTAGGTGAGATGGTACATGCCTTTGCATCTGCAACTGTACCGAAGGTAAATGTTGTAGTTGGTAAAGCTTACGGAACTGCATACGTTGCCATGAACAGCAAATCTGTCGGAGCAGATATGGTTTATGCGTGGGATACAGCTGAGGTCGGTATGATGGATGCTTCCCTTGCAGCAAAGATCATGTATGAGGGAGCTGACGCTTCTACACTGAATGAGAAGGCAGCTGAGTACAAAGAACTTCAGAACGGTATCGCATCTGCGGCAGCAAGAGGATATGTGGATACTGTGATCAAAGCAGAAGATACAAGAAAATATGTAATCGGTGCTTTTGAGATGCTGTTCACAAAAAGGGAAGACCGTCCATCCAAAAAGCATGGAACAGTCTAAGTGAGGTGAGCGTATGAGACAGTTTTATAAAAAGATCTCTTCTGTCTGCATGGCACTTCTTTGCGTGGCTGCACTTCTGATCGGCTGCACAGCTACTGCATGGGCTGCTGACGAGGTTGATGATTCTGTAAAGAGTCAGCTTGTCACAACAACCAAAGGTCTGACGGAAGCGATCATCGCAATGTCCGAGGATGATATCCAGGGTTATATGGAATCAGAGGATGCTTTTACACAGAGCGCAGCAAGTGCGTGGGATGGCTCCAGAGAAGAGCTTGGTGAGAAAAAAGGTGATATCAATGAGAAAGATATCACAGTAGAGTATTCCGATGATCAGTATACCGTTGTTGTTCCGGTATCCTTCGAGAAAAACAAAGCGAATTTCACTTATGTATTTGATAAAGCAGGAACCCCGACTTCTGTTTCTGTTGATGTAAATTATACACTGGCACAGAACATGGAGAAGGCAGCCATGAACACAGTGATGGGTCTTGGAACCGTATTTGTGATCCTGATATTCCTGATCTTCGTGATCTCTCTTTTCAAATATATTCCCGGACTTGTGGAGGGAAAGAAAAAAGAGAGTGCACCGGCTCCTGTAGCCGCAGCACCGGCACCAGTTGCAGCACCGGTTGCTGAACCTGTAGTTGAAGATGTAACAGATGATGGAGAACTTGTTGCTGTTATCGCAGCCGCGATCGCTGCTTCCGAGGGCAAGACAAGCACAGACGGATTCGTAGTACGTTCCATCCGTAAGATCAACCGCAGAAAAAGATAATCATTATTTAGGAGGATTTTAAAATGAAGAGTTATACAATTACTGTTAACGGAACAGCATACGAAGTTACTGTAGAAGAGAACGGAAACGCAGCAGCTCCAGTTGCAGGTGCAGCTCCGAAGGCAGCTGCACCTGCACCAAAGGCAGCTCCTGCAGCAGCACCGAAAGCAGCAGCTCCTGCTGCAGGCGCAGGTTCTGTTAAAGTTTCCGCAGCCGTTCCTGGAAAAGTTGTAAAAATCGTTGCATCTGTTGGACAGAGCGTAAAAGCCGGTGACAGCGTAGTGATCGTTGAGTCCATGAAGATGGAGATCCCGGTTGTTGCTCCTCAGGACGGAACAATCGCCAGCATCGATGTTGCAGAGGGTGCTGCCGTTGAAAATGGAGATACTCTTGCAACAATGAACTAAACAGGAGGTAGACAAATGTCTTATGTAACAAATACCCTGTCAAACCTGATCCATCAGACAGCATTTTTCAACCTTACCTGGGGAAACTACCTGATGATCGCAGTGGCATGTGTGTTCTTATATCTTGCCATTAAACATGGTTTTGAGCCGCTGCTGTTGGTTCCGATCGCTTTTGGTATGCTTCTGGTAAATATTTATCCGGACATTATGCTGAGCATTGAGGATTCATCCAATGGCGTTGGCGGACTTCTTCATTATTTTTACTTAATGGATGAGTGGAGTATTCTTCCTTCACTGATCTTCCTGGGTGTCGGTGCGATGACAGACTTCGGTCCGCTGATCGCAAACCCGATCAGCTTCCTGATGGGAGCAGCTGCACAGCTTGGTATTTACCTTGCATACTTCCTTGCAATTTTCCTTGGATTTAATGGAAAAGCAGCAGCAGCGATCTCCATCATCGGTGGTGCTGACGGCCCGACTTCCATTTTCCTTGCAGGTAAGCTTGGACAGTCTTCTCTTATGGGACCGATCGCAGTAGCAGCATATTCATATATGTCTCTGGTACCGATCATCCAGCCTCCGATCATGAAGGCATTTACAACAGAGGAAGAGCGTAAGATCAAAATGGCGCAGCTTCGTCCTGTTACAAAACTTGAGAAGATCCTTTTCCCGATCGTTATCACAATCGTTGTTTGCCTGATCCTTCCGACAACAGCTCCGCTTGTTGGTATGCTGATGCTCGGAAACCTGTTCCGTGAGTCCGGAGTTGTTAAACAGCTTTCTGAAACAGCTTCCAATGCTCTTATGTACATCGTAGTAATCCTTCTTGGAACATCTGTAGGTGCTTCCACCAGTGCTGAGGCGTTCCTGAACGTAGATACACTGAAGATCGTAGTTCTTGGTCTTGTTGCCTTTGCCTGCGGTACTTTTGGTGGTGTTATGCTTGGTAAGCTTCTCTGCAAGGTTACTCACGGAAAGATCAATCCTCTGATCGGATCAGCCGGTGTTTCTGCCGTTCCTATGGCAGCCCGTGTATCCCAGAAGGTTGGTGCTGAGGCAGATCCTACAAACTTCCTGCTGATGCATGCGATGGGACCGAATGTTGCAGGTGTTATCGGTACAGCGGTTGCTGCCGGTACATTCATGGCGATCTTTGGTGTCTAACCCATTGTCTTATAAAAATTTGTAAGGAGAATAATTATGGCAGAAATAGAGAAAAAACCTGTGAAAGTTGTGGAAACGATCCTGCGTGACGCTCATCAGTCCCTGATCGCTACACGTATGAGCACAGAGCAGATGCTTCCAATCATTGAGAAGCTTGATAAAGTCGGCTACTACGCAGTAGAGTGCTGGGGCGGTGCTACTTTCGATGCTTCCTTACGTTTCCTGAAAGAGGATCCGTGGGAAAGACTTCGTAAACTCCGTGACGGCTTCAAAAACACAAAGCTTCAGATGCTGTTCCGTGGACAGAACATTCTTGGATATCGTCCATATGCAGATGATGTAGTAGAGTATTTTGTTCAGAAATCCGCAGCTAACGGTATTGATATCATCCGTATCTTTGACTGTATGAATGACCTTCGTAACCTTCAGACAGCTGTAAAAGCAGCAAACAAGGAGAAAGCACATGCACAGGTTGCAATGGCTTACACACTTGGTGATGCTTACACACTTGATTACTGGACAGATCTTGCAAAACGTATCGAGGATATGGGCGCAGATTCCATCTGCATCAAAGATATGGCAGGACTTCTTGTTCCGTACAAGGCTACAGAGCTTGTTCAGGCTCTCAAAGAGACTGTTAAGATCCCAATCGATCTTCATTCTCACTATACATCCGGTGTTGCTTCCATGACATACATGAAAGCAGTAGAGGCAGGCGTTGATATCATCGACACAGCGATGTCTCCGTTTGCTCTTGGAACATCCCAGCCGGCAACAGAGGTTATGGTTGAAACATTCAAGGGAACACCATATGATACAGGATTTGATCAGCAGCTTCTCGCTGAGATCGCTGACTACTTCCGTCCGATGCGTGATGAGGCTCTTGATACAGGTCTTCTCAATCCGAAGAACCTTGGTGTAAACATCAAGACTCTTCTGTATCAGGTACCAGGTGGAATGCTTTCCAACCTTACATCACAGCTGAAAGAGCAGCATGCTGAGGATAAATTCTACGAAGTACTTGAGGAAGTTCCGCGTGTACGTAAAGACCTTGGTGAGCCACCGCTTGTTACACCGTCCTCTCAGATCGTTGGCACACAGGCTGTATTTAACGTGATCATGGGCGAGCGCTACAAAGTTGTAACAAAAGAGACAAGAGACGTATTAAGTGGTAAATATGGCGCAACAGCCAGACCATTTAATCCGGAAGTACAGAAGAAGTGCATCGGTGATGTAGAGCCGATCACATGCCGTCCGGCAGATCTTCTGGAGGACGAGCTTGATAAGCTTGAGAGCGAGATGGCACAGTACAAGGAGCAGGATGAGGATGTTCTCACATACGCACTGTTCCCGCAGGTAGCCATGGACTTCTTTAAATATCGTCAGGCTCAGAAAACAAAGGTTGATGAGACTGTAGCTGATACAAAGAACGGCGCATACCCGGTATAAAGCACACACATTAGGAATGTCGAAAAGACATTCTGATACAACACGAAGGAGCTTGCTGTATGCAGGCTCCTTTGTGCATAAAAACAAAAAGATTAAAAAGGCAGGATAACAGGTAATGTCCAAGGTTGCGATCGTAGGCGGCGGTGCCGCCGGAATGCTCTGCGGCGTATATGCTGCGCGCAGAGGACACCAGGTTCACATCCTGGAAAAAAATGAAAAACTTGGAAAGAAGCTTTTCATCACAGGAAAGGGCCGGTGCAATGTCACCAATGATTCAGATACAGAAGAGCTTTTCCCGGCAGTGATGTCAAACTGTAAATTTCTTTACAGTGCTTTTTATACCTATGGAAGCAGAGATGTAATGGAGTTTTTCGAGGAAGCTGGTGTGCCGTTGAAAACAGAGCGCGGAAACAGGGTTTTCCCAGTGTCCGATCATTCATCGGATATTATCCGGGCACTGGAGCGGGAATTAAAGAAAGCCGGAGCACAGGTACATCTTCATACAGAGGTAAAAGAAGTCTGTACTGAGGAAGATAAAGTTACAGGCGTATTACTTGCCGATGGAACTTTTTTTACAGCTGATGCAGTGGTGGTTGCCACAGGCGGGCTTTCTTATCCTTCTACAGGTTCTACAGGAGATGGATACCGTTTTGCAGCTGAAACCGGCCATAAAGTAGTTGCCCAGTCACCGTCACTGGTACCTTTGGTAGCAAAGGAAGATTATGTTTCCAAACTTCAGGGACTTTCCCTTCGAAATGTGGAGCTGATAGTTAAATCCGGAAAAAAAGTCCTCTATAAAGATTTCGGCGAGATGATGTTCACCCATTTTGGTGTAACGGGTCCCCTGATTCTTTCGGCAAGTGCTCAGATAGGAAAAAAACTGGAAAAAGAGCCTTTGCAGGCCTATCTTGACCTGAAGCCGGCACTTGATGCAGAACAGCTTGATGCCAGGATCCTGCGTGAATTTGATGCAAATCATAACAAACAGTTTAAAAATGTGATCGGTGTTCTTTTTCCGTCTTCTCTGACTCCGATCATGATCGAGATCGGTGGAATTCCGGGAGATAAGCCAGTACATGAAATCTCCAGGGAAGAACGCCAGGCCTTTGGCCGTCTGATCAAGGCTTTCCCTTTTACGATCACAGGAATGGGAGAGTTCAAGGAAGCTATCATCACAAGAGGCGGTGTGTCAGTAAAAGAGATACAGCCATCTACAATGGAATCCAAAAAAGTAAAAAATCTGTATTTTACAGGTGAGGTGCTGGATCTGGATGCTGTGACAGGTGGCTATAATCTTCAGATCGCGTGGTCTACCGCGTATGTTGCAGCGCAGGCGATCGAATAACAGAAAAAGAGGAAGGGGCATTTAATTATGGGTATTAATATTGCAATTGACGGACCGGCAGGTGCGGGAAAAAGCACAATTGCAAAAAAAGTGGCAAAGGAACTTTCATTTATCTATGTAGATACAGGAGCCATGTACCGTGCCATGGCACTTTATCTTCTGGAAAAAAATATCCAGGGAGATGAGGCTATCGCCACAGCATGTCATGATGCGGACATTTCCATCCGCTACGAAAACGGAGAACAGCAGGTGATCTTAAACGGTGAGAATGTAACAGCCTTCCTTCGAAGAGAAGAAGTAGGAAATATGGCATCTGTAAGCTCTGCCAATCCGGAAGTACGTGCACATCTTCTGAAACTGCAGAGAACTCTTGCAAAAGAGAACGATGTTGTCATGGATGGAAGAGATATCGGAACCACCATTCTTCCGGACGCAGAAGTGAAGATCTTTTTAACTGCAAGTCCTGAGACACGTGCGAACAGACGTTATCTGGAACTTACCGAAAAAGGTGAAACCTGTGATATGAATGAGATTCTTAAGACCATCATAGAGAGAGATGTGCGTGACATGAACCGCGCGGTTTCTCCGCTGAAGCAGGCAGAAGATGCAGTTCTCGTGGATTCTTCAGAGATGGGAATTGATGAGGTTGTTGAAAAAATTCTTTCTGTATACAGAGAAAAGGTGACCAGATAAATGAATGTAAAAGTTGCAGAAACCGCCGGCTTCTGTTTCGGCGTACAAAGAGCAGTGGACCGGGTTTATGATCTGATCGGCTCCGACGCTGCACCAATTTACACTCTGGGACCGATCATCCACAATGAAGAGGTTGTCTCAGATCTGGAAAAAAGAGGAGTTGCCGTAATCGGCGAGGAGGATCTTGCCACTCTTAAAGGCGGCACAGTTGTGATCCGTTCCCACGGCGTAGGCCGTAAAGTCTACGACAAGATCAAAAAATACGGCCTCGGTTATGTAGACGTCACCTGTCCTTTTGTCCTTAAGATCCACAAGATCGTGGAGCGCGAAAGCGCAAAAGGTGTCCACATCGTGATCATCGGTGACCCGGATCACCCGGAAGTGCAGGGAATCTGTGGCTGGTGCCAGGGTCCGTATACAGTGATCCGAAATGCGGAAGATGCTGAAAAATTCACCATTTTTCCTGGAAAAGAAGTGTGTGTAGTTTCACAGACGACATTTAATTACAACAAATTTCAAGAATTAGTTGAAATTCTCCGCAAAAAGAGTTATGATAATAATGTTTTAAATATTTTAAATATTTTAAACACTATTTGTAATGCTACCGAAGAACGGCAGAAAGAAGCAAAAGCGATAGCCGGAGAGGTAGACACTATGTTAGTCGTAGGTGGCCGACATAGCTCCAATACTCAAAAGCTGTTTGAAATATGTAAAAAGGAATGTGGAAATACTTACTATATACAAACACCTGTAGACTTGGATTCTGAAATGTTCCAATGCAGTAGTTATGTAGGTATTACAGCAGGGGCTTCCACCCCAAACAAAATTATTGAGGAGGTTCAAGAACATGTCAGAATTAAGTTTTGAACAAATGCTGGAAGATTCCGTAAAGACTATCAGAAATGGAGAGATTGTACAGGGTACTGTCATCGATGTTAAAGAAGATGAGATTATTCTGAATATCGGTTATAAAGCAGACGGTATTATCACAAAGAACGAATACTCTAACGATGCAAGCCTTGTACTCACAGATGCTGTTCACGTTGGAGACACAATGGAAGCAAAAGTTCTCAAAGTAAACGATGGAGAAGGTCAGGTTACTCTTACTTACAAGAGACTGGCAGCAGAGAAAGGCAACAAACGTCTTGAAGAAGCATTTGAGAATCAGGAAGTATTAAAAGCTCCTGTAACTCAGGTACTTGACGGCGGACTTTGTGTAAACGTAGACGAAGCAAGAGTATTCATTCCTGCAAGCCTGGTTTCCGACACATACGAGAAAGACCTTTCCAAATATGCAGATCAGGAGATCGAATTCGTTATCACAGAATTCAACCCGAGAAGACGCCGCATCATCGGTAACCGTAAACAGCTTCTTCTCGCTGAGAAAGCAGAGAAACAGAAAGAATTAATGGAGAGAATCCATGTTGGCGATACAGTTGAAGGAACTGTTAAGAACGTTACAGATTTCGGTGCATTCATCGATCTGGGCGGAGCTGACGGACTTCTTCACATTTCCGAAATGTCCTGGGGCAGAGTAGAGAACCCGAAGAAAGTATTCACTGTTGGCGATAAAGTTAAAGTCCTTATCAAAGAGATCAACGGAGAGAAGATCGCACTTTCCCTTAAATTCCCGGAAGCAAATCCATGGCTCACAGCAGCTGAGGACTTCGCTGTAGGAAACGTAGTTAAAGGTAAAGTTGCACGTATGACAGACTTCGGTGCATTCGTAGAGCTTGCACCTGGTGTAGATGCACTCCTTCACGTATCCCAGATTTCCAGAGAGCACGTTGCCAAACCTGCAGATGTACTGTCAATCGGACAGGAGATCGAAGCTAAGGTTGTTGACTTCAACGGCGAAGACAAGAAGATCAGCCTGAGCATGAAAGCTCTTGAGGCACCGGCTGAGGAAGCTGCAGAAGAATAATAACAGACAACAAAAATAGTTGTGTTGAATAACAGAGACTGCCGGATGGAAAGCTGCTTGCTGAATATCCGGCAGTTTTGTTGACAGAAGGGATAACAAGAATGCTCGAAGAAGGAATATTCGATATACATTGCCACATTGTGCCAGGAGTGGATGACGGAGCTGCGGATATTGAAGAAACAAGAAAATTATTGGAGATGGAATATAAGCAGGGAGTGAGAAACATTATTCTGACGCCTCATTTCCGTTTTCAGATGTTTGAGACACCTCTGGAAAAAGTACAGAGACAATTCCGGCTTGCAGAAGAGGCGGCAGCAGATATCAGTAAAGATCTGCATCTTTACCTCGGATGCGAATTTCATGCAAATATGGAGATGCTTCCTATGCTTCGTGAGAAAAAAGTTGCTACCATGGCTGGTTCCAGGTATGTGCTGGTAGAATTCTCTCACAATTCAGAGGCATCCTATATCAGAGAACGCCTGTCTGCAATGCTTTCCGGCGGGTACAGACCCATTGTTGCACATATTGAACGATACGAAGCGACACGCACAGATTTGGACTTTGTAGAAGAACTGACAGAGATGGGAGCTTATATGCAGATCAATGCAGACAGCATTGTGGGAAAATGCGGCTTTTTTACAAAACGCTACTGTCAGAAGCTGATGAAGAATGACTTGGTTCATTTTGTAGGTTCTGACTGCCATGACAGCAGTAAAAGAATTTCCAGAATCGGGGAAGCCTATAGCTATGTAATAAAGAAAATGGATACAGACTATGCGAAACAGCTTTTCATTCGAAATCCACAGAAAATCATAGATCAGAAAATTTAATGGATTTTGACCGAGTCAACTTTGTGGTCAGATTTTAAAGAATTTCAAAGAATAATGTCACTCGCAATTGACTTTTTATACGTACTACGGTAAAATGTATACGGTTTATGTAAAACTGTAACTGTCTGCTGTAAAATAAATCAGCCGGATAATTACGAAAACTACAATGAAAAAGGGAAAAGGAAAATATCAGATGTTAGACAATTTGAACAGCAAATTTGAGAGCAGCAGGGTGCAGGCACTTGATGTCAATGACGATGAAGTTGAAATTGATTTACTGGAAATATTTCATGCACTCAGAAAGAAAATTCTGCTGGTACTGATGGTTGCTCTTATAGGTGGCTGTATCGGAGCTGCATGTACACAGTTCCTGATGACACCAATCTACAGTTCAACATCCAGTATGCTTGTTCTCTCAAAGGAAACCACGCTGACATCTCTGGCGGATCTGCAGTTAGGTGCCAGTCTGACAAGTGATTACACAGTACTGATCACAAGTACCCCTGTACTGGAACAGGTAGTTACAAATCTGAACCTGGATATGACAGCGGAGAATCTTAAAGAGGATGTAACGATTAATAATCCGACAGATACCCGTATCCTTGAGATTACTGTTGATAATCCGGATTCTACAATGGCTAAGAAGATCGTAGATGAGATTGCGAATGTTTCCTCATCCTATATCGGAGACAAGATGGAAGTTATTCCGCCTAAGATCATCGAAGTTGGTAAGATTGCTACAGAGAGAACTTCTCCAAGTGTAATGAAGAACTCAGCAATTGGCTTCTTACTCGGATTTCTTGCATGTGCGGCAATCGTAGTTGTATACGCTGTAATGGATGATACTATCAAGACAGAAGAAGATATTGAGAAATATCTCGGTGTTTCTGTACTTGCCAAGGTTCCTGACAGAAAAGACTACGTAAACATGAAGAACAAGAAACCAAAGAGCAATAAGAAGAACAAGAAGCGTCGCTAGAGTAATGGAGGAATCTGAGCAATGAAGAAACTCAATTTAACAGATAAAAGAAAACCGGACTATTTCTACAGCGAGGCGATTAAAACGCTGCGTACAAATATCCAGCTGTCCGGTCAGAGCATAAAGACAATTCTGGTTACAAGCTGCTTTCCGAATGAAGGTAAGAGTGATGTAGTACTCAGCCTTGCACAGGAGCTTGGAAGCATCGGTAAGAAAGTGCTTCTTCTGGATGCGGATATCAGAAAGACTGCTTATGCAGGACGACTGGGAGTAGAAGAAGAGGTCAAGGGACTTTCTCAGCTTCTCAGTGGGCAGGTAGGACTGCAGGATATTATCTATGAGACGAATTTCCCGAATATGGACATTATATTCGGAGGTCCGGCTGCACCAAACCCTTCAGGACTTCTCAGCGAGAATATTTTCAGGGTTTTTCTGAAAGAAGTCAGGGAATATTACAATTACATACTGATTGACACACCGCCGATCGGAACTGTAATCGATGCTGCGGTAATCGGCAGATGCTGTGATGGAGCAATCTTCCTGATCCAGCCAGGCAGCGTCAGATACAGAGATGCACAGAAGGCATTTGCACAGCTTGAGAGAAGCGGATGCCGTGTTCTGGGAGCTGTTATGAATAAGATAGACACCAGTGGCGACAAATATTACTCTTCTTACTACAAACATTATGGTGAATACTATCGCAGAAGCGATGATGAGTCCCAGAAATAATATCGCTGTCTGATAATCGTTCAGAAGTGATATCATAACCATAATTAACAGTAAAGGAAAATTGGGAAAAGTGAGCAGAAATAAGAAGAGAAAAGGGAAAAAGACAAATATTTTGCTGGGTTTTATCTGTATTATCCTGGTGGGGGTTCTCGGCACTATTCTTGTGATGAGCTATAATACAGAGCAGGAAGAAACCAAACGTCTGACAGAACTTGCAGGTAACCAGCAGAGCGGAATCGAAGATTATGAAGCAGTAAAGGAACACGCTGCACAGTTAGAGAAGGCATCCTCCGAAGATGAGAATACAGAAGATGCCGATAACAGTGAGACAAAGAAGAGCAAGAAGAAAGAAGACACAGCCGGGGAAGAGGATGCAGAGGATCCTGCACAGGCAGAAGATACTGCTGAAGCAGAAGCACCGAGAACAATTTCCGGTGTCGTATGCTGGGGAGATGATCTGATCAATGGTGAGGAATCCAACACCTATTCCTATATGGCAGTGCTTCAGAAACTTCTGACAGACAACGGATATAACCTGACAGTGATTAACAAGACCCTTCAGGGCGGCGGTACACTTTCTATGATGAAGATGGCCGGTGTAAGTGATGAAACTCTTCAGGGATATATTGCGAAACATCAGCAGGCTGCAAATGGTGCGCAGCTGAATGTAACAGAGACAGGAATCCGTGATCTTACAGAAGAACAGACTACCAGAAATGATATGGACTGTGTACCTGTCATCTTCATGGGATACTATGGCGGATGGAATCATGATCCTGCAGAGCTTGCTGAGCAGCAGGAACAGATTTTAAATACATTCCAGAACAAAGACCAGTTCATTGTTGTAGGAACACGCCCTATGGATGGAAGCGTGACTTCTGAAGCACTCGATCAGGTGCTCAGCGAGAAGTGGGGCGAACATTATATCAGTCTTGCAAATGTGACACAGCAGCTGTCTGCTACTTATGAAGCACAGCAGGCTATGGCAGAGGCAGTGTTCCAGAAATTGCAGGAGCTTGGCTATATCAGCCAGAGCTGAATAAACGATTGAAGGAATGAAAATGAAAGAAACAGCAAAAGAAGCTGCGAGACAACGAAAGATTTATATGATTCTGATAATTATCCTGATCATAGTTCTTACAGTTTTGGGCGGTGGGTATTATTTTATGATGCAGACAAAAGCAGCATCCCAAAAGACAAGCGGCAAGAACAGTGATGACCAGAGTCAGACGAGCCAGACATCAGGCAGTGACACGTTGGAATATAAGGGCGGGATATATAAATATAACGATCATCTCAGCAACTACTTATTTCTAGGAATTGATACAAGAAATTCGGTAGATACCTATCAGACACAGGAAGATGCCGGTCAGGCAGATGCGATTTTTGTGGTTTCCATGGACAGGGCAACAGAAGAAATTAAGGTGCTCTTTATTCCAAGAGATTCTATGACGGAGATTGAAGTTTTCAATCCATCCGGTAAAAGTCTCGGAGAGTCAACGGACCACATCAATATACAGTATGCATTTGGTGATGGCAAGCAAAAAAGCTGTGAACTGATGAAGACAGCAGTATCCAATCTGCTGGACGGACTGCCGATTCAGGGATATTGCTCCATGAATATGGATGGTATTCCGGTGATTACGGACTTTGTAGGTGGAGTTCAGATCACAGTGCCTGACAACAGCCTTGAGGATACATATCCGGAATTTAAAGAGGGTGCTGTTGTTAATATTACAGGTGAAAACGCAGAAAAGTTTGTACGATATCGAGACACTGACAAGACCCAGAGTGCTCTGGTCCGTCAGGAGAGACAGAAAACCTATCTCCAGGCATTAATTCAGAAAGCGCAGGAGAAGGCAGGAGAGGATGCCGGATTTGTGGCAGACCTCTATGACAGTATTAAGAGCTATACAGTCACAAACATGGGAAATGATGTATTTGCGAAGCTGCTTACAGCATCCGGAAACGGTATCACTGATACAGAGACTGTACCAGGTGAGGGAAAGCAAGGTAAGAACTTTGATGAGTATCAAGTAGATAAAGATGCTCTGTCGGACTTGATTATTTCCATGTTTTATGAGAAAATTCAATAAACCGGTTAGAAGACAGCCGGTTTGGAATAAACTGTATGGTGGTAAATAGTCATTAGTACTGTTATTATTACTCAGAGATAATTCGTACAGACTTCCTGTACGATTATCAATATAAAAATAATCCAAAAGGAGAGGTGCATTATGAAAATTGCAAAGAAATTCATGACACTTGCTTTAGCAACTGCCCTTGGAGTAGGATGTGCTACTGTAGGTGTCAGTGCAGCAGGAAGCCGCACAAGCGCAATTACAGTATCTGCTGAACAGTCTGCAATCTATGAAGTTGTTCAGAAGATCGAAGAAGCAGAAGGCTTTGCAGATCTGCAGGCAGAATTGCCAGCAGTAGCTGACGCTTTCAAACAGGTTAACGAAGGTAAAATGGAAGTAGCTGGTTTCGTTGACGTTCTGAAAACTCTTTCAGAAGAGACAACAGACGAAGAAGTTAAAGCAGCTATCGATGAACTTGTTCAGAAACTTGACGGAAAAGAATTCGTTACAGGTTTTGATGAATTCAAAGTACTTGATGCAGACAAAGCAGAGAAGAATGCTGATGGTAAATATGAAGTTGAGATCTCTGTTCCAAGTATCACAGATACTATGGAGAACATTCAGCTTGTAGTTTACAGCAAAGAAGATGCAAAGAAATGGCAGATCGTTGATCCGATCAGCGTTGACAAAGAGAACAAAACTCTTGAAGTTGCATTAGATGATGGTGCTTTCTTCACTGTTGTTGCAGATGCTGAATAATTATTCGGTAATTCAGAAATAAAATGCAGCCGCCAGAAATGGCGGCTGTTTTTGTGCTCGTGCGCCCGGCGGCGCACGTTTCTAACGGGTTAAAGTCCCGAATCCACCCGGTAGTGGGAAGGATATAGCCGAAGGCAAGGGTGTCCATCGTGAGGTGGAATCTGAAGGAAGCCGGATGTGGGAACAGACTAACCACGGGCAAATCTCTGGTCTGACGAACAGAAATCTCATATAAGGTCATGCATGAGGGTAAGGCTGCGAGTCAAGTCGAAGCCCAATAACTACATGGAATTATGCGTGATAAATGAGGCAGATGGATGGAGAGGAAGAAACGTGTGGTACCCGGGGAGGTCTGTGCGGTATGCTCCGAAAGGAGTAACCACTGTACAAAGCAGTGCTGAACGCACAGAAGTCAGCAGAGGTCATAGTAGCCGAAAGGGAAGGACCGAATCAGTAGGAGTCTTGAGTATGACTGGGAAAGGAGGAATGACTGATCATGACAGAAAACACAAACAGTGGCTGTTCGCAAAGAGATAGTGCGGAACATGAAGGGTATGCGAAAGCGTCAAGGTCATTCAATCGGATATGGAAAGAAAGAGACAGTGCACAGCCGAAACTCTTGGAAGCGATACTGTACAAAGATAATCTAAACAGAGCGTATAAAAGAGTGAAGGCGAATAAAGGAGCGGCAGGTATTGATGAAATGAGTATCGAAGAAACCCTACCATATCTAAAGGAACATCAACAGGAACTGAAAAACCGGATACTCAGAGGAAAATATACTCCATCTCCGGTAAGGCGGGTTGAAATTCCAAAACCAGACGGTGGTGTGCGAAAGCTTGGCATACCAACGGTGATAGACCGTACAATCCAAGAGGCAATAACGCAACGGTTAGTGCCAATCTATGAACCGCTGTTTGCAGATGACAGCTATGGCTATCGTCCGGGCAAAAACGCCAAAGACGCAATACTTAAAGTGAAGGAGTATGCAGAACAAGGATACACATATGCAGTATCCTTAGATTTATCGAAATACTTTGATACACTTAACCATGAAATCCTTATTAACTTACTACGCAAGACTGTAAAGGACGAACGGGTGGTACAGTTGATTAAGCGTTATCTGAAAAGCGGGGTAATGGAGAATGGAGTGGTGATGGAAACAGAGGAAGGTTCGCCACAAGGTGGAGTTATCAGTCCTGTGCTTGCAAATCTATTTCTTCACTATGTATTTGATGACTTTATGACAAAAGCATATCCGAACATCTGGTGGGAAAGATATGCTGATGATGGAGTACTGCACTGCCAATCGTACAAGCAGGCTGTATTTATAAAGTAGAAACTGGAAGAACGTTTTCAGCAGTTTGGATTGGAACTGAATAAAGAAAAGACACGTATTGTCTACTGCAAGGATAACCGAAGGTCACAAAACTATAGTTGTATCCAATTCACTTTTCTGGGATATACGTTCAGACCAAGGCTAAATAAGAATAAAGAAGGAAAGTTCTTTGTAGGCTTTACGCCTGCGGTCAGTGAAAAAGCCAAAACTGCTATGAAACAGAAGATCAGAGAATGGAAGATACAGTTAAAGGCGGATCTCTCATTAAAAGATATTGGGAACATGATAAACAAAGTAGTGCAAGGATGGATTAACTACTACACACACTATTATAAGTCAGAATTTTATGAGGTGTTGCGTTATATCAATCAATGTCTGATTAAATGGGTACGACGAAGTTATAAAAAGAAAAACACGAGAAGCAGAGCCGAGCACTGGCTTGGTGCAGTAGCCAGAAGAGACAGAAACTTGTTTGCACACTGGAAATTTGGAATATTACCATCTGTTGGAGAGGGAGCCGTATGAGTCGAGAGGCTCATGTACGGTTCTGATGGGGACTCAAGGGGAGGTTCCTTGGGTCTACCTACTTTGTGGTAACATTCCAGTATAAATCGGATGCAGAGTGGTTCTATGAACATCTGAAACATAGAATGGGACACTTTGGATTAAGCCTTGAAGAAGAAAAGAGCCGTCTGATAGAGTTCGGGCGTTATGCAAAAGAAAGATGCAGAAAAGCCGGAACGAAACCAGGCACTTTTACTTTCTTAGGTTTTACACACTACTGTTCCAAAAGTAGGAATGGCAGATTCAGAGTGAAGAGGAAAACCAGTAAGAAGAAGTTTGCAAAGAAGTGCAGAGAAGTAAATCTTCTGTTAGTGAAGATGAGAACATGCAGATTAAAAGAGATTATTGCAAAACTTAACCAGATACTAACTGGTTATTACCATTACTATGGAATTACGGACAATACAGAAAGTATAACGGCATTCCGATATAACATCATGAGAAGCCTGTTCTATTGTCTGAACCGGAGAAGCCAGAAGAAAAGCTATAATTGGGTAGAATTTCTAAATATGCTGGATAATAGCTATCCACTGGTAAGACCCCGGATATATGTCAATATATACGAATGATAATGTGAACGATTCGTTTCGCAAAGAGCCGGATACGGGAAAGCCGCACGTCCGGAGTTCTGTGAGGGGTGTACGACCGTAAGGGGTGCACCTACTCGACCCATGAAATACCCAGAAGCAGCAGAGAAAGCCGGATTTGAGCACTTTATGATGAAAGAGATTCATGAACAGCCGAAAGCAGTCCATGATACTCTGAATTCTGTACTCAAAGACGATCACATTGATCTTACAGAAGTAGGTCTTACAGAAGAGGATATCCGCAAAATCAGCCAGATCTATATTGTAGCCTGCGGCTCTGCGTACCATGTAGGAATGGCAGCTCAGTATGTAATTGAAGACCTGGCCAGAATTCCGGTACGTGTAGAACTTGCATCTGAATTCCGTTACAGAAACCCGATCCTGGATCCAAACGGACTTGTGATCATTGTCAGTCAGTCCGGTGAGACAGCAGACAGTCTGGCAGCACTCCGCGAAGCAAAGCAGAACGGTATCCGTACACTGGGAATCGTCAATGTAGTAGGTTCTTCCATTGCCAGAGAAGCAGATAACGTTTTCTATACCCTGGCAGTCCGGAAATCTCCGTAGCAACCACAAAAGCATACAGCACTCAGCTCATCGCTTCCTATACCCTGGCAGTACAGTTCGCCAGAGTAAGAGAGCAGATTACAGAAGAGAAATACCAGCAGCTGATCACAGAACTGAAAGCCCTTCCGGATAAGATCACCAAGATCATCGAAGACGACAAAGAACGTATCCAGTGGTTCGCAGCCAAACAGGCAAATGCAAAAGACGCTTTCTTTATCGGTCGTGGCATCGATTATGCCATCAGCATGGAAGGCAGCCTGAAAATGAAAGAAGTCAGCTACGTACACACAGAAGCCTACGCAGCAGGCGAACTCAAATACGGCACCATCTCCCTCATCGAAGACGGAACCCTCGTAATTGGCATCCTCACTCAGGATCATCTTTATGAGAAAACAGTCTCCAATATGATAGAATGCAAGAGCCGTGGCGCCTACCTTATGGGCCTTACAACATACGGACACTATAATATAGAAGATACCGCAGACTTCACCGTCTACATCCCAAAAACAGATCCGCACTTTGCAACTTCACTGGCGGTTATCCCACTTCAGTTACTGGGATACTACGTCAGCGTAGCTAAAGGTCTGGATGTAGATAAGCCAAGAAATCTGGCTAAGAGTGTAACTGTGGAATAATATAATGTAAAAATAATTGAAAGGGAGATTTGGCCATTTTGGTCAGGCTCCCTTTACAAAATTTTTAGTGGTAGATAAATTTTCATGGCAAAAAATACCGAAATATGTAATACAATCCAGAAATTTTGTCAAAAATGTTGCATCTTCTCGACAATATGGTTATAATGGATTCCGAAAGAAACATAGAATTTGTAATCAAACAAAAGTCTTTTGTCTTTAAATCGTCGCTTTGCCGCGTTTGAAGATATGGATCTTACATATCTTGAAGTAAGAATCTGCCTTGCAACACAGGCAGAATGGCGAAGCATACCCAAAATACGGAGGTAACAGATCCAATGTGGTATGTGATGCAGGTGCACACAGGCACCGAAGAAAACATCCGCTGTCAATGCCAGCGGTTAATAAGCAGCGACACTTTAGAACGCTGCTTTATTCCATATTATCAACAGAAGAAAAGATTTCAAGGCGAATGGCATATCCAGGAAAGAATCCTCTTTCCCGGGTATGTCTTTTTAATTACCCAAAATCTGGAGAAACTGGTGGAAAGCCTTAAGAAAGTCATTGGTATGACGAAACTTATTGGCACTGGAGACGAGATTGTTCCATTGTCTGAAGCAGAAATATCTTTAATAACTAAACTTGGAGGCAAATCAAGTTCAAGTGAAAGTATAGTTAAGATTTCTCAGGGAATCATCGAAGGAGATCAGGTACACATTCTCTCAGGACCATTAAAGGGTTTAGAAGGTGCAATCAGAAAAATAGATCGGCATAAACGAATTGCGTATCTGTCAGTTGATATGTTCAATAGAACAGTGGATATGAAAGTTGGATTAGAAATTGTAGCGAAAAACAAAGAGAAAAATAATGAAAATTAAGGCATATTTACAGAAAGAATATTCTGGTAGATATGCCTTTTAAAGTGCAGTAAACGAAGGAGAAGTCTGGTTTTGCTGATATTTATATCAGGAGAGAACAGACAAAAGAAGAAAAATATGTATAGAAAAAAATCAAAAGGTTGGTACAAACATAAGGATTTTATCCTTATTGATTTGATATGTATCATCTTATCATTTCTGTTAGCAGACTGGGTACGCAACAGTACCATTAAGAATCTGTATCAAAATGAAATCTATCGAAACACGGCAATTTTCCTGGTGTTAATGGATCTTTGCGTATGTGTCATATTTGAATCATATAAAGGCGTTCTAAGAAGAGGTTACTATCTGGAATTCAATGCAGTGATCAAACAGACCATTATCCTTGAACTGGGTGCTGGATTGTACCTGTTCTCTATTGACGGCGGTCATTTCTTCTCCAGAATTGTACTTTATCTGATGGGAGCTTTCTATATAGGACTTGCATATCTGACAAGACTTTTCTGGAAAAAACATCTGAAAATAAAAATGGCAGAGGGTGGAGAACATTCCCTCTATATTATAACAACTACGGACATTGCATCAGATGTGATAGCAAGTGTTCTTGAGAATAACTATAACCGTTATAACATCAATGGTCTGGTACTGACAGACTGCGATATGACCGGACAGCAGATCAACGGTATTCCGGTTGTATCAGATATGGAATATGCAGCTACTTATATCTGCCAGAAATGGGTAGATGAAGTGCTGATCAATATCAGTGAAAAAAATGAATATCCACAGAAGCTGATAGATGAACTGTTGGAAATGGGAATGGTTGTACATCTGAACCTGTCACGTATCAAACCGACGACAGGGCAGAAACAGTTTGTTGAAATGGTAGGTGGTTATACGGTACTTACCACAACGATGAATTACGCAACAGACCGTCAGGCATTGGCTAAGAGAATTATGGATATAGCCGGAGGACTTGTAGGATGTTTGCTGACGGGAATTATCTTTGTATTTGTAGGTCCTGCAATTTATATAAATTCTCCAGGTCCAGTGTTCTTTTCTCAGATTAGGATCGGAAAGAATGGAAAGCCATTCAAGATGTATAAATTCCGAAGTATGTATATGGATGCGGAAGAACGAAAAGCAGAACTCATGGCTCAGAATAAGATGAGCGATGGCAGAATGTTTAAGCTTGATTTTGATCCACGAGTGATTGGGAATAAGGTGTTGGCGGATGGGACAAAGAAGACGGGCATTGGGGAATTTATCAGGAAAACATCATTAGATGAATTTCCACAGTTCTGGAATGTACTTAAAGGAGACATGAGTCTAGTAGGGACCAGACCGATATTACCGGGAGAGTTGGAACAGTATGAGCTGCATCATAGGACTAGGATTGCCATTAAGCCGGGGATTACTGGGATGTGGCAGGTTAGTGGTAGGAGTGATATCACGGATTTTGAGGAAGTGGTGGAATTGGATAGGTCTTATATTGAAAATTGGAATATGGGGTTGGATGTAAAGATTTTACTGCAGACGGTGAGGGCGGTTTTGAGTAGAGAAGGATCAGTGTGAGAAAGGTAGATATGAAAATAGAAATAAATCCCTGGGTTGAGGAAAATAATTATGAAAAAGTTTGATTATTTAATAGTGGGTTCCGGACTTTATGGAGCAATCTTTGCTCACGAAGCAAAAACTTGTGGAAAATCGGTTTTAGTAGTGGAAAAGCGACAGAACATTGCAGGAAATATTTATACAGAGAATATTGATGGTATTAATGTCCATAAGTATGGTGCTCATATTTTTCATACTAATAACAGAAAGGTGTGGAATTACATTACACAGTTTGCAGAGTTCAATCGGTTTACTAATAGCCCTGTAGCTAATTACAAAGGTGAACTTTATTCGTTACCTTTTAATATGTATACGTTTAACAAAATGTGGGGAGTTGTAACGCCTGAAGAGGCTGCTGCCAAAATTGACGAGCAGCGCAAGGAAATTACAGGAGAACCACAGAACCTTGAAGAACAGGCTATTTCACTTGTGGGACGTGACATTTATGAAAAGCTTATTAAGGGGTATACCGAGAAACAGTGGGGGCGAGATTGTAAAGAACTGCCTGCCTTTATTATCAAGCGCTTACCGGTGCGCCTGACATTTGATAATAATTACTTCAATGCTCTGTATCAGGGAATTCCTATTGGTGGTTATACTAAGATGATTGCTAATTTGCTTGATGGTATCGAAGTAAAACTAAATACTGATTATCTGAAGCATAGGGTAGAACTGAATGCTTTAGCAGACAAAGTTGTCTACACTGGACCTATTGACGCTTATTTCGATTACAAATTCGGAACTCTTGAGTATCGTTCTGTTTGCTTTGAAACGGAAATTTTGGATAAGCCAAATTTTCAGGGAAATGCAGCTGTCAACTATACCGACCGTGAGACTCCATGGACTCGTATTATTGAACATAAGTGGTTTGAATTTGGAAAAGACGAAAATGGCTATGATCTTCCAAAGACTATTATTAGTCGTGAGTACAGTTCTGAGTGGAAGCCTGGTGATGAGCCGTATTATCCGGTCAATGATTCTAAGAACGAAGTATTGTATGAAAAGTATAAGAAGTTAGCTGATTCAGAAAATAAAGTGATTTTTGGTGGACGTTTGGGTGAGTATAAATATTATGACATGGATCAGGTTATAGCTGCTGTGTTGGACAAATGTAAAAAAGAACTGGGAGAGTAGATATGACAAAAAAGAAAATTTTAATGGTCTGTGAAGCATTTGGAGGAGGCGTATTTACCTACGTTTCTCAGCTCTGTAATGATATGGTGGATGATTTTGATATTTATCTTGCATATTCACTCAGACCACAAACACCTGAAAATTATAAAGATTTTTTGAATCAGAAAGTACATTTGATTAAAATGAAACATGTTGGTATTAAAGGTTTGGCTAATCTGAAAAGCGTTATTGAAGCAATTAAGGAACTTCGTCTGATTGAAAAAAATGTGCAGCCAGATGTAATTCATTTACATTCATCTGTTGCAGGTGCTTTAGGTCGTCTCGCATATAAGGGTAAAAACAATATAGTTATTTATACACCACATGGATATGCACATATACTCATGGGACCGGGAAAAAAGAGTAAAATTTATAGATTGGTAGAAAAATTTCTTGGTAATAGGGCACTTACACTTACTTGTTGCAAAAGTGAAGATGAGGAAGCTAAAAAGTTTTCTAAGAGAACGGCTTATGTTGAAACTGGTGTAAATCTTGCTGATCTTTCGGTATCTCTTGACGGAATAAAGCCTATAAAAAATGATAAATTCACGGTTTTTACGCTTGGTCGGGCATGTGTTCAGAAGCAACCGAAGCTTTTTAATAGAATTGCTGAATTAGTACCAGAAGCAAAATTTGTATGGATTGGTAATGGGGAGTTGGAAAACGAATTGACTGCCACAAACGTCGAGGTTACAGGATGGAAAACACGAAAGGAAGCATTAGCGATGGCTAAAGGTGCAGACGCTTTTATTTTGTGTAGCCTTGGCGAAGCTATTGCTATGAGTCTTGTTGAAAATATGTATATTAAAAAATTAGTACTTGTTAGTAATACAATGGGAAATAAGAGTGTTATTAATAATGAAATCAATGGATTTGTGTGTAGTAAAGCAGAAGAATATGCTGAGCGTATAAAAGCGGCTATGAAGGAATTTCCTAAAGAATTACCAGAAAGAGCGTATCAGGATGTATTGAATATTTATAATACAGAAATTATGAAGAAAAAGTATATTGAGTTTTATAATAAACAAATTAGTCAGAAAGGTGAGAGTATTAATTGGTGAGAGGTAAATATACAATATCAATAAGAGAATTAAAAAGAATATTGTTTTACTCACTTTTAATGTTTGCATTTATAAAACCTGATTCCCTGGAATATATTGGATTGAAATGGCTTGATATCATATTGATTTTGGTTGATGGAATTACAATGTTTAGTATGATACTATTATTATTTTCAAAAAAATATAGAATTAGCAGAAGTTCAATTACTATTTTTGTAATTTATTTATTTATAGGTATTTTTACTATTTTGGGTACACAGGATTATTTTAGCTTTTTAAAAGTTGCAGGAACATCATTTGGATTTTCTTTATTTGCAGATTATATGATTCAAAGAAGAATTGACATTTTTTTTAAGGCAGCTATTGCGACACTTATAATTCTTTTTAGTATTAATCTTATTACAATAATTAAATATTTTCCGAATGGGATGTATCAAATGGACAAAATAGTCGGGGATTTATATTTTATGGGGCATGATAATGGGATGATATACAACTTGATTCCGCTTTGTTCTTTGTCATTACTTTATTCATATCTAAAAAAAGAAAAAATGATAACTTGGTATTCAGTGATATCACTTTTCTTATTATTTTCATCTGAAGTATATGTTCAAAGTGCCACAGGAATTATAGAATCCATATTATTAGTGCTTTTGATTTTTGGGTACGATAATAAGATTTTAAGAAAATTGATTAATCCTGTTTTTTTATTCACAGTGTATTTTATTTCAAATATATTAATAGTCTTAATAAGAATACAAAATAACTTTTCTTGGATTATTGTAGGTATTTTTAAAAAAGATATAACTTTTACGGGACGCACATATCTCTGGGATTATACTATTCTAAAAATTATTGAAAATCATTTTATGGGCTGTGGTATGGGAACTGTTATACCAGGTGCTAATGGTCATACATATCCCCATTGCCATAATTTATTATTAGATTTTCTTTATAAAGGAGGAATTTTTTCCTTAGTATTCTTTATAATACTTATAATTTTATTTAATAAATATTATTATAAAACATCGGAAAAAAGAGTAGCTAAACTTATTCTTATACCGTTATTTATATTATTAATTGGGGAAGTTACGTCGGCTATGCCGTATAAAATTTTCTTTTGGTTTTTTTTCGTATTAATTCAATATGTAGATGAACTTGGAAATTACTATAGAAAGAAAAGAAAATGAAGTCATTATTTAAAAATTCAATTTATTTCGTAGGGTATAGGTTGATAAATGTTATATATCCATTAATAACTGCAACATATGTATCAAGAGTACTTAAACCTGCAGGGGTAGGAGAAGCTGCATTAGCTCAAAACATAGTTATTTTTTTAGTCGCAGTGGCATTATTGGGAATTCCTAATTATGGAGTAAGGGAAATAAGTAAAACATCAGAGAATGATATAGATAGATTATTTACAGAGTTATTTTTAATAAATTTTGTGTCTACATTAATTATTTCTATATTATACTACTCGACAATTGATTTGCTATGTTTGGAACTAAATAGAAAATTATATAGAATATATGGCATTATATTGTTATTTAATGTAATAAACGTAGATTGGTTTTATCAAGGAAAAGAAGAATTTAAATATATAACAATAAGAAGTGCAATTGTTAAAGCGGTTTCTGTGGTTGCAATTTTTGTTTTTGTACGTGATGAGACAGATATTTGTGCATATGGGCTGATTTTTGCTCTCGCATATGTTGGAAACTATACATTTAATGCTATAAATTTAAAAAAATATGTTGATTTTTCATTTAAAAATTTAAACATAAAAAGGCATTTAAATAGTATTTTTGCATTATCTATAACAGCTATTTCTAATGAAATATATGTTACATTAGATACATTTATGTTAGGAGTATTATCAACAAATACAGAGATTGGATATTATTCGAATTCGATGAAACTCATGAGAATATTAATAAATGTTGTTACTGCATTTGGGGCAGTTATCCTTCCGAGACTGAGTAAATTACAACATAAAAAAGATTATTTGCAATTTAATATAATAATTAATAAAGTCATTAACATTTTACTTTGGGTAACGATACCTTGCACTATAGGGATAATATTACTGTCAGAAACAATAGTGGTAGTATTATTTGGAAGAGATTTTGCACCAGCATCATGCATAATGATAATTTTGTCTTTTTTAATTATTCCGAGAGCATTTTCAAATTTATCATTACAGGTTTTAGTGTGTACTAAAAATGATACTAAAACATCGAAGGTCTATTTTACCGGAATGCTTATTAATTGTGTATTAAATTTAATATTTATTAGGTATATAGGAGCAAAAGGTGCCGCTGTGGCATCAGTTATTAGTGAAGTATATATATGCTTAGTGCTTTTTAACTATTCAAAAGAGTTATTTATTTATAAAAGAAATAAAAAATATGTATTCAGTTTAATGATGTCTGTAATATCTATGTTAGTTCTTGTAAAGATTTTGGAGTATTGTATGTTGAGATTAGGGGCATCATTAATGTCAATACTTATAATATGTATTATAACTGGAATATTTGAATATGTAGCTATGACATTATTAACCCAAAATGAAGTGACATTGTTTTTTATATCTAAATTAAAACAAAAAGTTGGTAGAACGATTTAAATTTTTAATGATAATGGAGAGAGAGAAAAATGATATTAAATGCTAAAACAAGAAAAATAATTCTTGCAGTTCCATTTTCCCGAGAATTATGTAATTTAATAGTGAATTTTTTAAATAAAAGATTTTATAAAAAAATTAATCAAGTTAAGCATTTTGATAAAAAAATTTTGAAATTGAAAGATTCCAAACATGGAAAAAAATGTTTTATTGTTGGAAATGGACCAAGTTTAACAATTGATCAATTAAATACTATAAAAAATGAAGATTGTTTTGGGGCTAATCGTATCTACAAATTGTTTGATAAAACAGAATGGAGACCAAAGTATTATGTAATTCAAGATAAATATGACACCACAAAAGGTATTTATGAAAATTTGAATATAGAAAATTTGTTTGTATCGGATTTTTATTGGAAAGAACATGGCATGAGTAATCCGAATGCAATTTGTTATCATATAAATAGAACGTTGAAGCAAACAAATGATTTACCATTTAGTGAAAGGTGCGAATGCTTTATTCAAGCTGCGTCAACTGTTACGTTTACAATGATTCAGCTTGCATGTTACATGGGATATAATGAAATATATTTAATTGGGATGGATCATACATATGCAAATATTACCAATGACAAAGGTGTTATTGTAAAAAAAAGAAATATAAAAAATCATGCTTTTGATGATGAACGGCCAAATGAAGTTGTTGCAAATATTTCTTATATGGAAGCTGCATATAAAATTGCAAGGAAATATTGTGAAACACATAATATAATTATTAAAAATGCAACTATTGGTGGAGAGCTTGAAATTTTTGAAAGATGCGATTTCTGGAAAATTGTGTAAAGGAGATTGGCAATGAAAATATTAGCAGTTATACCAGCAAGAGCTGGCTCTAAAGGAATTCCTAACAAAAATATTCGAATTATTGGAGGACATCCACTCATTTATTATTCAATAAAAAATGCGCTTTCTTCATCTTATATAACAGATGTTATTATATCTACAGATTCTGAACATGTAAGAATTATTGGAAAACAAATGGGAGTAAAAGTAAAATGGAGAGATAAGTCATTGTGTGCTGATACAGTAACATTAGATGCGGTTATTGCGGATGCTATTCCAAAAAATGAACAGTGGGATTATATTGTTACGATGCAACCAACATCTCCGACTTTAAGAGTTGAGACCCTTGATATGGCAATCAAATATGCAATAGATAAGGGACTTGATACTTTGATATCTGCAATTAATGCACCTCATTTATCATGGAGGGAAAAGGATGGGAAGAAAGTTCCTAATTATACAGAAAGACTGAATCGTCAATATTTGCCTGCCTGTTATTTAGAAACAGGAGCGTTTGTGATATCTAAATCATCTGTAGTAACTCCTAAAACACGAATTGGTCAAAATGTAGATATCTATGAAGTACCTCAAGATGAGGCTCAGGATGTAGATGATTTTGAAGATTTAAGAAGTGTTGCAGCAACTATTGATAGAGAAAAAGTGGCAATATATGTTAATGGTAATAATAAAAGAGGTATAGGTCATATTTATCGTGCGTTGGAAATGGCTGATGAATTTTATACAAAACCAGATATTTATTATGATATAAACCAGACTGATCCGGAAGTTTTCGGTGCTACAACTCATACGTTAATTCCAATTAATGGGATACATGATTTATTTAATAGATGTGAAGAAGAACAATATACTATATTTATAAATGATATTCTTACTACTTCGTTGGATTATATGATAGGTCTTAGAAGTGTATTACCTAAAGCTAAACTTATTAATTTTGAAGATGATGGAGAGGGAATATTAAAGGCTGATTTAGTGTTTAATGCATTATATCGTGATGGAGATTTACCTCAGGTAAAAGCTGGAGAAAAATATTATATTTCAGGTAAAACATTTATGTTTTATAAACCTATTCAAATTAAGGAAAATGTCAAGAGAGTGTTTATTTCATTTGGAGGTGCTGACCCACAAAATTATTCAGACAGAATACTAAAGATTGTGAGTGGAGAAGAATATAGAGGATATCAATTTGCAGTTGTTTTAGGAAGAGCCAAATATAATATTGATACATTAATGGAATATAATAAATATGAGAATATTAAAGTATTTTATGATGTGGATAATATGCCAGAAATAATGAGTTCTTGTGACATAGGGATTACGTCTAGGGGAAGGACAGGTTATGAATTGGCTATTCTTGGTATTCCGTCAATTTCGATGGCTCAGAATCATAGAGAAGAAAAGCATGGATTTGTATGTAATGAAAATGGGTTTAGTTATATTGGTTTGAATCCAGAGGATGAAGTGATTAAGGCAACATTAGATATGTATTTGAAAATGTCTCAAAAGGGTAGACAACATTATCAGGAAATGCTTTTAAGTCATGATTTACGAGGTGGTAGAAAACGTGTTATGAATTTGATAAGAGGATTATAGGAGGAGGGAGATAATATTATGAGAAACACTAAACCATACATTATAGCTGAAATGGGAGTTAATTTCTATGATACGGCAAGGGTATTAAATATTAGTCCGTTAGAAGCGGCAAAGATGTATATTGATGGGGCAGCAGAGGCGGGGTGTGATTGTGCAAAATTTCAGTCGTATAAGGCTGACACAATTGTTTCAAAGAATTCACCAGCATATTGGGATCTTACAAAGGAACCTACCAAGACTCAGCATGCACTTTTTAAAAAACATGATGGTTTTAATGAAGAAGATTACAGAGAATTATGCAATTATACACATGCCAGAGGGATGGACTTTACTTCAACTCCATTTGATTATGCGTCTGCTGATTATTTAGAGGATATGGTTGACTTTTATAAGATTTCATCTTCGGATTTATCTAATCTTCCTTTTATTCGTTATATAGCAAAGAAGGGGAAAAAGATGATTGTATCTGTTGGTGCAGCATATCTCTCTGAAGTAGATGAAGCTATTAGAGCAATGCAGGAAGTTGGAAATAATGATATTACAATTCTTCATTGTGTCCTTTCTTATCCTACAGATCCCCAAAATGCTAATTTAAGGATTATCAAGACACTAAAGAAAGATTTCCCTAACGTTAAAGTGGGATTTTCAGATCATGTTGCGCCAGATGATACAATGATGACGCTTGCAGTTGCCTATATGCTTGGAGCAGAAGTCATTGAAAAGCATTTCACTCTTGATAAGACTTTACCTGGCAATGATCATTATCATGCAGGCAATCCAGAAGATTTTAAAAAAGCAATTTCTAATTTTAAATGGATTGACGTGGTTTTAGGATCTAACGAAAAAACGGTTCTTGATTGTGAAATAATTCCGAGAAGAGAAGCAAGACGTTCTTTAGTTTTAACTAGAGATATGAAAATGGGAGAGATAATTAGAGCGGAAGATTTAATGCCCAAACGTCCTGGGACAGGAATTCCACCAGAATTTGCTAATATTATTGTAGGACGGAAAGTTGTAAAAGACTTGGAAGAAGATACGATACTTACATGGGAAATGGTTTAGTGTTTTGAGGCGAAAAGTAGGTGATGTAATCACGATGCTTGCACATTGTTATGGCTAATAAGTACAATTAGATAAGAATATCAATATCTACGATTTCTATGTATTGCAAAGAAACTGTTGTTTAAATAGTTAAACTGCAGAAGTCAGAGATGCAGTTACACATTGGATACATTCAATAATAGATTGCTTAGAACATTCCAATTATTAGAGCTAAGTATCAAGGTAAATTTGTTTTACAGATAGTATGAATATAAAGTGAAAAGCCGTATGCTTAAATAGGGTACGTACGGTTTTGTGAAGAGATATGAGGAGCAATCTTCATATCTGTTAGAGAAGAAACTTCTCTACAGGTTCAGAGATAAACAGCTGATATTCAGCGTGAGTTTTTCAGTGTTTTAACATATGAGACACCTCAAAAAAAATTCTTTTAACGAATGGCGCCCCCAAAAATTTTTGGAGATTTGTCAAGAGTTTTTATAGGAAATATTCAAAAAATGAATAAAAACATGAAGTGAAGAAAGAAAAAGAATAATAAAAAAGAGTGGAAATATGGACCTTATAGAGTTTCCGAAACTGCTCAGTATTAGAGAGGAAAATACGATGCCAAGTTTAAGAGATTATCATATTTTAATTAGTCATTCATGGGATTATAATTCTGATTATGAAACCATCAAAGAATGGCTGAATGATGCAAAAAACTTTGAATGGACTAATTATTCAGTGCCGCTTAGTAAACCGTTAGATGTAAAGACGAAGAAAGAATTAAAAGACAAATTGCATACAAGGCTATCTTTATGCAGTTGTGTGATTATTTTGTCTGGGATGTATGTTTCGTATAGTGAATGGATAGATTATGAGATTGATACAGCTTTAGAGTTGGGAAAACCTATTATTGGAGTTAAACCAAGAGGCCAGGAACATATTCCAACTAAAGTTAGTAATAATGCTGACATAATGGTCGGATGGTCTTCTGCCAGTGTAGTCAACGCTGTGAGAGATTATGCTTTATAGAATTAAAATTATGAAGTTATATAAATAAAGCTTTCAATATTTAACCAAATCTTTTTATACATAGGGAGGAAAGTTGAAAATGCCAGAGAATAACAATAATAAGAAAAATAATGTGCCGTCTAATAGAACTTCAAAAAATGAACGTGGATTTCCAATAAATGAGGGAGCACGATTAAGACCACCGGTATCAAAACCGCCTAAAAAGGAAAAATAAAAATGCAAGATATTTTGACATTTATGGATGTGCTTCCAGATTATATCATTCTATTTTGTCCAGGCTATATTACAATTTATATATATTTTTTCTTTTCAGGAAAAAGAATTAACGATACACAGTGGCTTATTGCAAAAGCAGTTTGTCTAAGTTACATATATATTAATATTATTCCCAAAGATATTAAAATCAAATGTTTAACGATTCCTCAAATTTATGTTTTGTTGGGAATTGGAGTTTGTGTTGGAATAGTAGCAGCTAGAATTCATGACAGTCCTTTTTATGATTCTGTACTGACTTTAATTAAATCAGATCGAAGCTATGGACATTCAGAATTTGACATTATATGTTCGAAAGATGAATCAGTGTGGGTTCATGTACATTTGAAAGATAGTTCCATTGTATACGAAGGATCTATAACTGCGGAAGAATTGGAAGCTGATGTCAGACGTTATATTGTTTTAAGCGGATATCGGAAATATACGTTTTCTAAAAAATATAAAAAAGAGTATCTGGAAGATAATTCGGAAGACAATGATAAAAAAGTTATTATTTATTACGATGAGATACATTTGGTGGAAAAGAAATAAAGAGATTTCAAAGAAGAAGGTTAAAATGAAAAAATGATATTAGAAGATTTAAGGGACGGGATATAAAACTTAAAATTTTAATATGTGATGCGAGAGCCACGGGAAACCGTGGCTTTAGTGATATTAGAAGCTTTGATGTTTTTACCCATAATATTTTGAACTCAAAAATATTATGGGTAAATTTGATGAGGAATAGTTAAATAATATAGTGCAGATTGGAAAAATAAAATATGACAAATGATATTATGGTATATGATTTATTAATTTCATGTCCATCTGATGTTTCGCAGTATGTTGAATTATTGGAAAGACAAATACATCTTTTTAACAATTTTTATGGACGTTCAAAGAATATTATAGTGAGAAGTCGATATTGGGAAAAGGATTCGTATTCAAAACTAGGTATTCACCCACAGGAATTATTAAAAGAACAAATTTTGAGTTCTACAGATATACTTTTGAGTGTGTTTTGGACGCGTTTGGGTACACCTGTATGCAATAGTGAGTCAGGAACAGAAGATGAGATAAAATATATGTTGGAGAATAAAAAACAAGTATTTCTCTTTTTTCTGGAAAAACCAATAAAACCATCGGAGATAGATCAGAATCAATATCAAAGATTACACGTGTTTAAGGAAAAATATGAAAACAAAGGAATAGTTTTTACTCTTGATGATGAAATTGCTTTGGGTGAAAAAGTAAAAGAAAATTTGATGTTATATTTTGATAGCATTGTAGATAGTGAGAAACCCAAAAAGAATAAAGCTGTAAAAGAAATCCTGTGGGTAGATGATCGACCGGAAAATAATGTGTATGAAAGAATTATATTGGAAAATTATGGATTAACAATTTCGTTAGCATTATCAACACAACAGGCATTACGCGATATTCATTATCAGAAATTTGATTTGATAATATCTGATATGGGAAGAAAAGAAGGTCCAGATGAAGGATATAAGCTATTGGAAGAGATCAGAAGAAGGGATATACAGATACCTTTTATTATATATGCAGGATCTTCGATAAAAGAACATGTTGACATGGCAATAGAGCACGGGGCACAAGGCTGCACAAATAATCCCATGGAACTGTTTGAATTAGTAATAAAGAATTTATTATAAAAACGGCCTTAAGTGATTTAAAGAGAAAGGGAGTCTAATAATTAGGATGAGAAAAGCTTTATGTGTAGGTGTGGATGCTTATAAACATATAAATGATTTATACGGATGCGTAAATGACGCTAATTCAGTTAAGACAGCACTAGAACGTAATGGAGATGGAACCCTAAATTTTGAAGTGAAACTTATGTGTGCAACAAGTGAAGCTACCTATATTGAAAGAAATGATTTAAGGGATGAGATAGAAAATTTGTTCAAAACAGATTCAGAAATTGCGTTATTTTATTATTCTGGACATGGCTCATTTGATGCATTAGGTGGATATCTATGTACAAGTGAAGTGAAAAGAGCAAATGAAGGATTGTCATTAAACGAGGTAATGGGATTTGTAGCACAGTCAAAGGCAAGAAATAATATTATTATATTGGATAGCTGTTTTTGCGGAGCAATTGCTAATCCGGTAGAAATGCAGAACTATTCAATATTACATAAAGGAACAACGATACTTGCAGCATGCGGGGAATCAGAGTATTCTACAGAAGAAAATGGTCATGGCATTTTTACTTCTCTGTTGGTAGAAGCACTGTATGGTGGAGCTATGAATTTATTGGGTGAAGTTTCACCAGGAAGTATTTATTCTTATATTGACCGTTCTTTAGGAGCGTGGGATGAACAAAGACCGTTATTTAAAGCTAATATTAGTAGTTTTGTTTCTCTAAGAAAAAATAAACCGCCTATTCCAATTTGGGAGTTGCGTAAGATAACAGAAATATTTGTCTCTCAGTATTATGAATATTCACTTGATCCTACATATGAAGCAGATAAACATGAGAGTGATATCACAGAGATAAACAAAGAACATGAAGAGATATTTAGAACATTACAAAAATATGTAAAACTAAATTTAGTTGTTCCCGTTGGCACTGAACACATGTATTACGCAGCGATAAAATATAAGTCTTGCAAATTAACTGCGCAGGGACAACATTATTGGCAACTTGTAAAAAAAGGGATTATATAATCATTTAATTAAACACTGTGAATGAGCTAAAATAATATCGCAATTCCACGAAAAATGTTGAATAAATTTAAAAAATTGATATAATGTAATACAAGAACAAAAAACGGACACCTTAGATCGTCGCATTGTCGCGTTTAAGAAGAGAAGCGGACATAATATCATTGATATTCACTTGAAATATAGTGAAATGGTATTTTGTACGCTTTTTTTGTTTTTAGAGACTTGAAATGGAAAACTTGATTTGGGTAAAATGTGAAAATTACAAAGTAAGCGCTTAATTTTTTGGTATGATAAAAAAATCCCCGACTACTTTTCAGTAGCCGGAGCACCTTGACAATTCACATATGATTGATTTGATTCGTTTGCACGACGT